>Ga0265292_1000215_pt1 | contig 100689 bp, 112 predicted proteins | sample Munlanlewell296A_FD_189080 | JGI IMG/M metagenome (GOLD analysis project Ga0265292, IMG submission 189080) | Leachate microbial communities from a municipal landfill in Southern Ontario, Canada - Leachate well 296A | ecosystem: Engineered > Solid waste > Landfill > Unclassified | place...
TATAAAAGGAAAATACGGAAGTAGCGTACGCTCTAAAAAAGTAAGAACCATAAGAACAGAAATATATGGCAGGTTAACCTGCCACAACTTATTTTCTTACTTTCAAAGACTTTTAGGATGGAGCCCTCTGAAGAGTTAAATTTATATATCTTCTCTCAATAAATTCTCGTATGGTGAGAATTAAACTGTTTCTCCAGAATATTGAACAAGGATTAGGAGTAACAAAAGGATATTACCAACATATCCTTACCCCATTCAAATATAATCCTCAAAATGCGTTTCGTTGGTCTGTCGGTGAAAAACTCGCGACATACATTAAAGAAGAAGATTTTGATGCCGTAGGGCTTACGGAAGTTGATGCAAATATCCGAAAATCTGGGAAGACACAATTTGAATATATCACTGATACGACAGGAATGCACGGACAATTCTTTCAAACCTACAAAAATTTCATGATTACCCAAGGTAATTCGGTACTCACAAAATGGCCCATCATCAAAATCATTGATGAAAAACTGGTGGGTAAAGGACAGGAACGACACATTTCAGGGTTTACCGGTATCATTGAAAAAAAAATGATTACTGTTCTCGTAACCCATCTTGCCCTCGGCAAAAAAACGCGCAGTGCACAATTAGAACACATCCTACGTATTGTACACAACATTGACACACCTTGCATCATTGCTGGCGATTTTAATACGCAAAATCCTGAAGAACTCGCCATTCTCGTAAAAGGAGGACTGCAAGATATCACTCATGCAAAAACATATCCTTCATGGAATCCAAAAAAATGTTTTGATCACATCTTTATCAGTAAAGGGATCTCACGTATTGACGTGCGCGCACCATACATCATCATTTCAGACCATATTGGTGTTATTGCAGAACTGGAATTGGAATAAAAAAACAAATGGCTGAATTCAAAAAATGTCTACCCGCAATCATCATTACAACCATCCTCCTACTTATCGCTGCACAATTAAACTCGCTCTCCGCAAAACGTATCGACGTCATGCCACAACTCACGGTCTCGCGCGATCTCATTCATGAACTCGTATCCTTCAATATTATCTATTCTATTATTACAGAACTCATCATTCTTGCAATGACTGCAGTATTCGTAGGGTATATTATTAAACGAAAAAAATACGATGTACTCCCGCTCGTCATTGGTTCACTGGCAGTATTTTATCTTATTCGCGCACTCCTCCTGCAAACAACAATCCTTAAAAGTCCATTCCCGCAAGGATACCATTTCGGTATTCTTTATTATTTCATTCCTGGAGGCGGAGCATTTCCTTCAGGACACACCGGATACGTTTTCCTCCTATTTTTTTTCACCAGTAATACTGAAACCTTCCTCAAAAGAGCGCTCCTCATAAGTGCAATTCTTGTTGCTATATTTATGATTATTTCATACGGACACTACACCATTGATGTTATTGGAGGATTCCTCCTCGCGTTTGCAATCCACAGCGCAGTCACTATTTACCGTCGAAAACGCATGACTCCAGGGATCGTATAGAATTCAGCACAGCGTTCCTTAAAGAAATATACACCCACTAAAATACACACGTTGACATATCTATGAATGTTATTATGAATATTATTAAAAAAATCTTTGAACGAACAGAAATTGTATTTTTCGTCGCACTACTTGCAGCGCTCCTTATCCCTGTTAATATGAGTGCATGGAAGCTCAGCATTGAAATTGCACTTGGTGTAGTGATGTTCTTTTCGATCAGACCATTTTTTCGCCACGAATTTAATGTGCATAAAAATATAAAACATGTCATCACATCAATAGTGTTTAATTATGTTCTGCTCTCTGCAGTATATCTTATTGCCGCATGGTTCATTATCGGAACACAAAATGAATATTTTATCGGATATGTATTAATCGCAATCGTCCCTCCTGCAATATCCATTATTCCACTGTGTTATTTAACACAATGCGATGCAGAGAGTGCTGATGCAGCAATTTTTGTGTCCTACGCCATTGCAATTATTCTCATCCCGCTCGCACTATTTATTATTTTTAAGAAAAGTTTTGATTTTCTCATTTTAATCAAAATCATTCTCATCCTTATCATCATCCCCATGCTCGCGGCGTGGGCGAGTGCGAAATCAAAAAACAATCTGTTCAATTATACGAAATCCATAACAAACAGTTGTTTAGGGTTTATTATCTTTATCAGTATTGAAATCAACCGCCACATCTTTCTGGATTTTAATAATCCGACCCTTGTGCGCATTTATCTTATCGACTTTATTGCCATCTTTGTTCTCGGTGCAATTGTCTATACACTTTCACGCATGTCTACTTCGCACAATGAAGCAATTAATTATTCATTATATGCAAGCCAAAAGAATGTGGGTACGGCAATTACCCTTGCAATTGTTTTATTTCATGAACATGCTGCAGTTCCGGCGATCATTGCACTCATCTTACAATATATCTATTTTATCCTCTTAGAAAAAGTACTCATCCCCTTACACATTAACAGCGGGGAACAGAAAAATACGTGAAACACATGAAACGAAATGAATGGACTATAACGATTATTTTAATTATCATCGCATTAGTTGCAAGTATTATATCAATAACCTATTATAACATCCTCGTAACAGGACCGACTGTTCCTGATATCGTACATAAATATATTGCATTCAACCCATGGTATTCGCATATTGCAGAAATATTTCTTGCAATAACCAGTATGTTGTTTATTATCAGCGCATATCATCAACGGACAGATAAACCCATCCCCTTTGCACTGAGTGTGCTTGCAGCATTCGCTATTTTACGCGCACTCATCCTTCCACTGACACCACTCACTAATCCCTTTCCCTATCCTGAAGAATTTAGTCCATTCTCCCAATTTAATGCAGGGGGAGCATTCCCCTCAGGACATGCAGGATTTGCCATACTCTTTTTTCTCCTCATCCCCTGGAAGGAAAAGAAACTAAAATATACGGCATTGTTTACTGCGTTACTCACCGGATTTTTCATGATTATTTCACGCGGCCACTATACCATCGACGTTGTCGGAGGAATACTTCTTGGATATGCAACATATCGTATGATGGATTATCTCTGGAAGAGAAGAGTCGCACGGCCAAAGATTGATTTGAATTTCTAAGAAAAAAATTTAAAAAAATAAACGCCGATACTCTGAATCAGACAATCCGGATGGGGCGCACACAAATCTAATATTCTTTAATTAATTTTAAGATTCTGTTTTGAGATTAATTTTATATTCTAAATCTTCTTTTGCTTTGTGCAATCTATCGTTATATTCTTTAGCAATAGTCTTCTTTGTATCCTTGAATTGTTGAGTAATAGTTTCCTCATACAACCCCATTAAATCTTTTTTTAAAATATCAAGTATGATTTTGGAGCCTTTATACCAGACTGATATCATTCCTGTTTCTTTTGGCCACCCCTGAACCATATTGGTGACAACACCTAGTTGATCATCCTTTTCTAATAAATATACCCAATAACGATAACCTGCAGCAGATTCATCATCTTCTTTAAGTCCAAAGCAAAAATAATCAAGAAGAGTATCTGAAGTCCAATTTTTACGGATATATCTATCAACTAACGAAAATGGACCTTCGTTTGAACCCTCATATAATTTATCTACTAAATTTGTATGTATATCTGCATTATTATTCATAAATATCACCTGTGATTAATTAATTACTTTCTATAAGTAGTATCATAATACTATTTAAATATTAGTACATATAATACATATATTTATATATAAGTTTAGAATGATTTAAGCATGATTCGTAAATTAGTGAAAGCCGGACCTACCTCACTTTCAACTTCTTTGCCAATAGAGTGGATTAAAAAAAATCAGTTGAAAGCAGGATCTGAAATAAGAATTCTAGAACAACAACATAACTTGATACTGATACCTGAGAAAACGATTGAAGAAAATAAAATCAATATAAAATACGATGAATTGCTTTTTGAAGATATGCTTGAAAAGATTTTTTTAGAAAATTATAGTAAAATAACCATCCATGGTACTGAAAAATTACCAAAAAAATTGATTGATAAAATAACTATTCTCCCCGGATTTAAAATAGTAGAAGAATCTTCAAATCAAATAACCACAGAAAGAATGTTCGAGTTATCCGCGAAAGATGCGAATACGCTTATAAAAAGATGTTATTTCTTAATAAAATGTTCTTTAGAAAAAAATCCCGCACTATTCGGAAAGGATCTTCATGAATTATTATTTATTGCAAAACTCTACAAACAAGAATCCGCAGAGACAGAACTATTAATTTCGCTCATAGAATGCATCAGTGCTATAACCGTAAGAATGCATGATGATACGTTTATAAGATTAAAAAGCGTGTATCAATCGATTTATGAACAAAGATTCAAATTTAGTGGCGAAAGAGCAAGAGAGTTATTTACTCTGTTTGATAATATTGATAGTATGTTCCTAGATTATTTCAGAAATTCAAAACAACAGGTAATATTGGCTCAAACATATTATGCGTTTATGTTATTGAAGAAATTAAATAAAGAAATAACAAAAAAACAAAGCATTGAAATTCTCACCAAAATCGAAGAAAAAAGAAACCAAAAACAATGTACTATCGGAATATGTTTAAAGAACCAATCTAATGAATTTTGGGGTACCGAAGTACCCGATGGAATAAACACTGCGTATAAAAACGATTCACGCATGAATATCATAATCAAATATCCCTTAACAGATTTTAATGTCAGTCAGCAACAAAAAATACTCGAGAAATATATTGAAAATAATGTAGATATTATTATATATGCTCCAATAGACCCGAAAGCAATAGAAACAACGTTGAAACAGATAAATAAAAAAGGAATACCCCTTATTATACTAGACACCGACCTTGAATTACCAAGAGTGATATACAAATATATCGGATTCAACAATTATCATGGTGGAAGAATAACTGCAGAATATCTATTATCAAAACTGAAAAACAAAAATAATCTCGTTGTTTTAGAAGGACATCTCAAGGGAAACTTTAGCGAAAGAATAAACGGTTTTGTAAGCAAAGTCGGAAAACAGAACGTAAAAATTATTTCTGGAGAATTTACGGGAAGTACCGCTTATGAGAAGATAAAAGAATATGCGATACATAATAAGATAAACGCAATCTTTGCAACAAGCGATAATATGGCATTAGGCGCGACACAAGCAATGAAAGAATTGCATCGCAAAGTGTATATATGTGGTTTTGACGCGACAAATGAAGGGAGAAAAGCAGTAAAAACTCGAGAATTGTTATCAACCATAAACACAAATCCAAAAAAACTGGGAGAACTCGCAATACAAACAGCACAGGATATTCTAGAAGAAAGAATAATTCCTGATAGAATAGAATACGATATAGAACTGATAACGATAACAAAATAAAACGCCGACGCCCGGATTTGAACCGGGAAATCTTTCGAAATCAGTTCGCTCGATAAAACATTCGAGACTGACGCAGTACCAGATTGTGCCACGCCGGCATATTGAGAAGGGTTTAATGCTCTTTTAATAGTTATTGAAATTTGCGATGGCTAATAAAAGAACTTACGTTCTGAACCAACAATTGCGATTGCCGACATTCTCACTATCGTTCGGGGCCGACAATTGCGATTGCCGGGATTCGAACCCGGGTCTCAAGCTCTTTCCAAATAATTTGGGAAGCTCGAATTCTGGCCTCTATACTACAATCGCATACTCATACAGAATAAGAAAGGATTTTAATAGTTGATGGTTCCAAGAAAAAAAAAATTCATAAACAGAACATTTATAAATATTCCATCCCAGAACTATCTTTAAGGATAGTGATAAACACATGTGAGGTGTGTACTGATGGAAAAAAATAATAAAAGTCTTCTTATTGTTGGAATCGTTGCGATTGTCGCAATCGTCGGAATCGTAGTCATAATGACACAAATGCAAATAGGAACTGTTGCTCCAGGAACACAGACAGATACTGCAGGTAAAGCATTCGGTTCTGCAAAAGGGATAGGCATTGTCACAACAGGTGATATTTTTATCTCAAATGTCAGACTCAATGGCAATAATGTAGTAGTAGGAGGCCCTACTCCGATATTAACCGTAGGCGATATACTTTATATTACTGCCTATGTTACTGATGCAAGGCAAACGCTTCTTAAACCTGAAGATGGAGTTAAAGTGATAATTCATGCCACAAGACCTGACGGAGAAAATGGCAGTATAGAGATGAATTATGATTATAATGCTAGTTTATTTTATATCAAGGAAGGACCATTAGATGCTAGCGCCCTTTCAGGAACATGGAGTTATTATATCACCGCAACACAAGGCAATTCGAGTGCACAAAGCGGACCGTACCAATTCTTAATTGTAAATTTAGCAACACCCACTACACCAACTACTACGCCGCAAATTACATCATTTAACGCATATGTGTATGCAACTAAACAATATGAATTAGGAAAATATTTTAGTTATACTACTACACTACGCGCATGGGAAGAAGTATACACAGATATTCCTTCACTCATGTATCTCGATTCAAATTGTCATCGAAAAGGACAACGGGATGCAGCATATTTTAGAAATGGCATCTCTGGTAATACTGCGGTGGTACTACCCCCTTATAGTGGCGAGCCTTTTCTAACGCAATATATTGAAAATGGGTTATATTATGGAATATATCCTGTTGAATGTGAATTTAATGCATGGACTGTTCCGGAATTATGGGGACAAAACAGTACAACATATTCATTCAATGAGGACTGGTATAATTTCCCAAGTCTCGGATATGAAACAGGATTTAAACGCGATGACTTAGATAATACTGGATTTGTATATATTGTTGCAGAAAATAGATTAGATGACGGCGGAATCTGTACTATTAAATATTCTGTAAGTGTATTTGATCGGGGATCAGGAAACGAAACAAACACGTATTATAACGAATTAAATTTTGATTGTAGAGAAAAAATAGCACTACTCAGACAATTACCCTTCAAAGTGAATAATAATGAGGGGGTTTCTTTCGGGGTTTCCATCTTAGGTAAGAGTTCATTCCTTCAAACATATGGATATGGATGGTATGATATGGGCCAGACTGAAGGATCAATCACGATTAATGGCAAAACACTGACTGTATCGCCCACAACTGTTGTTCCTGCAGCATACAGTGTGCAAATAGAAAAAGATCAACGATTCCAGCAACTCAGCACAGTCATTGCAAGTCGAGAACCTGCAACTGCGAAAGCAACACTTGCACGTGTCGCGCAAAGCGAAGGAATCCGATATGATGCAACAGCAGTAAAAACAGAAACCATCCAATAAATTTTTTTATTTTTTTATTTCTTTTTTCTCTTCTTCAAGAATAGTTTTCTCGTCATATCTTTTTTATGATAACCATCGTCAAGTCATCAGAAGAAATTCAAAAAATATATAAATCGCCGGATGACATATCACTATGCACAGAATAGATATCGAAGAAAAGGGGAAAAATTATGTTGTCACATTCGAAATATCGTGGAAAGAATAAAAACACTTTTCGCAAAGAATCATCTATCCTCATTTAGGTGGAAAGTCTTTTGCGTGTGGCAGATATCCTGATATTAATCCACCGACTATCTCATATTTTACTCTAAAATCATTATAACTCATCGTTGTATAATCTTTTTCCATCTGAGGCTTTTGCCGCGTATATTCTATCTGTCCAAAAACTGTTAATGCAGTAAACAATGTAAGTAGGCCGACTCCTGAAGTAACACATTCCCGTATCAGTGTAGGCGTAGCTCTTAACACACGATATCCCGGATAAACTATTTCTTGATAGAATTTATTTAATTCACTAACTTTTCCGTCCCATACCATTCTAAGGTTATCTGTGACTTTCTCTAATGAACTTTTTTTCATAGATTTTATCTTTAAAAAAAATTCCTTCTCATCATCAGTGGTCAATACTCTCTGCGCAGGATTTATAGAAGAGTATGGTTCCACATTGAGGCCTGTTCTTGGATCAAATTCCAAACCTAGCGGGCTATACGCAAAGGATATATCTTTTCCTATGCCTTTTGCATGCAATCGAAGAGCCAAATCATCCACTGATTTTTGACAGGGATGACTTATTCTTACTCCTCCTAAAAACAGCGCCATAGATAATTCATCTATCGTGTATTGTGATAATTCTATCAGAGAATGCGCTTGAACTGACAATCTTTGAGGTATCTGAATTGTTAAGAGCTCTCGTATTTCATTATCGCTAGAGACTATATCTACAATATCATTCCTTAAAGATGCAACATTCTTCTCAACATCTTCAAATCTTACAATTTCAATGTTGTTGAAGGAATAGGTCCCACAAAGTTTCTTTATATCATGCGCCTTTTTCTTTCCCTTTTTCGAAGCTAATCTTCTTGCCTCGCGCCTACTCATATCATGAATAGCCACATAGTTGTGATGTTGCATCATGTCCCCCACTATTACAAGATGCTGGGCCGAACTTTCAGAACCATATTTCAGATAAGCGAGCATGTACAAGGAAATGAAATCTCTCTTTATTGATGGATCTGAAGATATTCCTACTCCTTGCCAGCTATTATCAAAGACTCTGTCGAACATATTACTACTAATAAGTTATTATTTAAAAATGTTATTATTGCAATAAGACGCTCCAAACCAATAACCAAATTATCGCTCCGAAAACACATTCTAAAATATTTCAAAAAAAAATAAAAAAAAATAAAAAAATTAAGAGTAGTTCGGATTATACGCGAAACTTCCACCAAACATTTCTTGAAATAGCGATCCTATACCCTCAATCACCGAAATGAATGTTCCTCGTAATGACGAAGGATCTCTTTCGTACGATGTCAAAGGCAGGGCTATTTGCATCCGAATATTTTCTGCGGATTTGTTTGTTGTTGTCTCATAATGCGCACATAATCCTTCAATCGCGAATGAATGCATGCTTTGCACTACATTCAATGCAGTTTGTTTTTGCGGTATGTGAATTTTTGCAGGAAGAGATTTGCCCGTCATATCCGACATAAATGCCGTAGGCAATGCATCATACACAAAGTCGTTAAAATAATTTTCTGCCATATTGCATATCGGTTTTCCAATCAACGGAAGTTGTTTTATTGCATCATAGGTCGCATAAGCCCGATCTACTGCATTGAATACTGCATTAAACCCTTTATTAAGTGCGGTCCCATAATTGACATACCATTCCTCTGTAGGCATATACGCCGCTCTTAATCTTTTTGATTCTTCCAAGCTCTCTTTCAAATCGTGGAGTTCATAGCTAAAAAATAATTTAGCCATGAAGGGCGTTTTGTCAATATACTCTTCTATCTTGTGTTCTAAGGTACCTAACATGTTACCACCTCGCTAGTTTTACCTTTAAGGTAAAGGTAATATGATAACATTTAAATAGTTTTCGATTACCCTTCAGGTAAACATGAAAAAGAGCCAAAAACTAGATATTAATGGGACACTCAACAATATTCTACTCCAAATATTTAGCGGGATAGATTATGCGACAAAAATAGCATTAAAGACCAAAAAATCCGTGCCCGTAGTATACCGTCAATTAGACATGCTCGTAGAATTTGGAATACTTACTAAAGAACGCGCAGGAAAAAAAGTTGCATACGTCATCAATTGGATACACCTCAGCGACATTGTGAGTTCAACACTGTTTCTCGATATCGAAAAATTAAGAATACTCACTAAAGCGCATGAGAAAGAAACTAAGATAATAGCGGAATTAAAAATACTCATGGGTGAATTACCTGCAGAACTATTCACCGATAAGCAAGCATTAAAAAAACTCGTAAAAGAATTTTTTACACAAGAAGAAGTACGCAAGATGATGACAGACTTCTTTAGAGAAATAGACCTTATAAAAAATGAACATATTGATTACAACAAATTATCATTTGAAGGAACGATACGCCTATTCATAGACACATTCGGTATGCTAAGCAAAGATCAACAACGCAAGATACTCTTAAAAAAACTGAATACTAGAAATGAAAATGTCACACGGTTTTTAACATACTGCAGGATACGTTATCTCCAAAAACAACTCTACGACCCAAGAAATAAATTCTTGAATAGCATGAATGAAGAATAAAATCGCTCCCGCCGCCCACCAGACCTGACAGGTCAATTGCAGGGAGTATGTTTTTCTCGGGCGATAAGAGAGTAGTAGCTACTTCGATAAAGAATGCGAGTTCATACAAACAAGAAGGATCAAAAGAAATAAAAGAAGAACTCGGAGAAGGTGATATGTTTTGGAAAGATTATTAAATTAAACATCATATCCACCATTGAGGTATTACGTATGAGAATAACACATGCTGATGTATGGAAAAATAGGCCATCTGAAAAGAACAGTTTTGTAAGTAATGAGGTACATTTATCTCTCCCTTTTTTAAGGATGAGAAAAACAAAAAATGTTCTTGATGTCGCTTGTGGAAATGGATTGGGGGTTAGTTTACCTCTTCTTCGAGAAGGTTATACCGTATACTCTTTTGATAAATGGAAAGCGTCTATTAATGCGTTAAATAAAAATGCTCAGAAAGAAGGATTTAAAACCCACGCAAGAGTCTCTAATATGTATAAAAGATTTCCCTATAAAAATGCATTTTTTGACTCAAGTTTCTGTTTTCAGGCAATATATCATGGAAACCTTTCACAAATTGAATCCGCATTCAAAGAGATAAAACGTGTGACTAAAAGGAGGGGCTATTTTTTCTGCACAATCATTCCTTACTATATTAAAAAAGATAAGGAAAAATTTTTCTTTAATTATACTAAGAGTAATGGACAAATCGGCAGAATTTATGTCAAACCAGATACTAACGATCCTTTTTTATGTTACAATCTTGCAAAAAATTGTGAGTATCTTGTGCCACACTATTATTTCACAAAAAATAAGCTGAGATCTACTTTAAAAAAATACTTTAAGGAAATATATATACGAAAAGTTTCGAGAAATGACAAATGTATAAGCATTTGGTTTGTGCGTTGTAGAATATAATATTAGTGTATGCCTAACAGCAAATAATGAAATGAGATATTCAACTAAAAATATGAAAAAAAATATATGCAATACAGAGGTCATAACTTCTTGTTCAATTCTTGGGCACTTAGGGGTATTTTTTCAAAAAATCTCAAAAAGTTTTCTTAATCTTATTGAAGTTCTGAGCAAACCCAAACTTAAGGTGGCTCTTATTAGTTATTATTACCAAAAACCCTCAATATCCGGTGTAGGCGTTCATGTACGGAATCTCGCGAAACATCTTGCAAATCACAACTGCGAAGTACATATTTTTTGTAGTGGCAATGATGATGGTGTCTATAATGAACATGGTGTAATAGTTCATACTATCGGGAGAGTATTAATTCCTTCAATGGATGGTGTATCTAAGAAAAGGCTTGAATATGATCTTTTTGAGTCAGAAGTTGTCAAAGAAATAATTCGGGAAAATTCAAAACAAAGTTTTGATATCATACACACTCATCAAGGAGCTGTAATAAAAGCAGCATTCATGATAAAAAAGATATATGGAATAAAATGGATACATACATTTCATGCAATAGAAAAGCTTAGGATAAAAAAATTAGGTAAGGAAGAGAAACACTTTCAAGATTTGATATCTTGGGTAGAACACACCGTGAACTATTCTGATGGAGCAATATTTGTTTCAAAAAGTTTATTAGAAGAAGGTCAGAAACATTATAAACTTAAATCTAAGATAATTGTGCCTAATGGGGTAGATTTTGAGATGTTTAATTATCACCCCATTATTACTAAAAATGTATTGTATGTAGGTAGATTTAGTAAAGAAAAAGGCATACATTCTCTTCCGAAAATTATTTCTTCAATAATGAGTATAGAGAATTCTACATTTACCGCAGTATGTCCTTATAATGCGTTGGAAGGGGAATTAAAAAGAATACGGAAGCATATATCTAGACTAGAGAAAAAATATCCCGATAGATTAAAAATAATAGACCGTCCTCAAGATCCTGAGATTCTGAAAAATCTTTACAAAAATTGTCAGGTGTATATTCAACCTTCGAAATATGAATCTTTCGGATTATGTATTTTAGAAGCAATGGCGACAGGCAGACCCGTAGTCGCGCCTAAAGTTGGCGGGATTCCTGAAGTAATCGGGGATTCTGGATTTATTGTCAATAATACAGAAGAGTTAATTTATAAAGTAAAAGCGCTTTTAAACGATAAAGAAGAATGCATCAGAGTAGGAAAACTAGCCAATAAAAGAGCTCAAAACTTTGACTGGGGCATTATAGCACACAAGATAATAACATATTATACAGAGATAAAAAAATGAATGAACAAATTATCTATCCCGTATTATTGATTACAGGAGGGATATTACTTTCAACAGTAGTCATCATAGTTTTAATAAGAGTGTCTAATAAGATAGTAAAATTTTTTGAATTATACCCCGAATCTAAAGGAATAATTAATTTTTCACTAAGATTCATATCTTGGTTCTTAGGATTGATAATATTATTAATTTTCATTAGGTTGGCTCTTAAGTTTTTAGGCCTTGAGTTTACCACGAAAATTACAGAAGACGCAATAAAACTTGCCCCAAAATATATTCTTGCCGCATTGTTAATTTTGGTCGGAAGTTATGTTTCAAAGTCAATCAGATCACGATCAAAAGAATATCAATTTGAATTTAAAGATACTATACTATTAATTATGGATTTCATAGTGTATATGACTTTCATATTTACTGCACTATATACTATTGGAGTAAACATTACTTTCTTTCAGGAGTTTTATACAGTAGCCTTATGGGTTATCGGAGGAATTATAGTAGTAATTGTTAGCATGATTGTGGGAATTCCTTTAGGAATAAGTATTTACAAAAAAACAAAAAAAAAGAGAAAAAAGAGGTAATACAAAATATCTATTAACACCCACAGTCCCTCCGAAATGACCTGACAGGTAAAGTGCCCCCGCCGACGACGAGACCTGACAGGTCATTTGCATGGAGTAGCTTTTCTTGATGGAAATAGTACAGTAGCTACAATAATCTTCAATGTATGATTCCATACAAACAAGAAAGATCACAAGAAATAAAATAGTACGTCGGAGAATGAAATACTGCTTAGGTAACTACCTTTTCTTCGGTTTGTAGTCACCTCATCAAAAAATGTGTGATTTATGGGATTAATTAACTTTTTATGTGCTTTTTCTATAAAAATAGTTAATTTTATATAGTTAAACGGCTTTCTTTTCTTTATGCCGACAAAATATGATGTATTTGCAAAAATAATTGAATATGCACCCTGCAAGGCCAATGATTTAAAATTTAAGACACCAGTATACATGCATATACGATCTTTAATTAAGTCGGGTTGGATTAAAAATGTTGATAAATCGTATGTTCCCGTTAATAATGCGATGACTGTATTAAATTTTAAGATCATAAAGTATTGTCTTAAGAATGGTTTGAATTATAATAAATTTTTTTCTAAAAATATGCCTTTCGTATTAAGAGAGTTGACAAATCACGCGCCCAATCTTAGACCTACAAAGCTTAAGGCGAACAAGGAGAATACAGAAATTTTGCAATACTTAGAACAAAATCAATTCTTATTATTGACTAAAAAGAGACCTCGGCGAGGAATAATGTTAAATCATCAATTGATTTCATACGTCTTTGATTTAAACCAGATAAAAGCGCGAATAAATACAAGATATTTGAGTGTAACAAAAGATGTATTAAAAATTAAAACAAATGCGGTAAATCCCTTTGATGATAATATATTTCAGTTGTTATCGGGGTCTGCCCAACTCGAAGGAGGTACAATTACGGCAGGAGAAACTAAAGATATGATTATAAAAGATATATACCCTGACAAACCCAAAAAAGACATCCAAATGGTAAAAAACCTCAACGAAGCAATACATCACATCATAGAACACTTGGATGAAAATATAACTCCGGAACACATAAAAGAACTAAATAAACTTACAATGTTTAGCATGCATAGAAATGCGGGAAAATACAAAACAACACATAACAGAATTCAAGGAAATCCTCAATTCAAAACAGCAGATCCAAAAGAAGTATCTTCACTCATGCAAAAATATTGTGAAACCTTGGAGAAAATATCACACAAAGAGCAATGCCTAAATGCGCTTGGACAAATACATAACGATTTACAGAGAATACATCCATTCTCTGACGGAAATAGCAGAACAACGAGAATTGTCCTAAACTGGGTGTTACTAAAACACAACTTGCCTTTGCTCGTTCTTAAAATGGGTTGCTTCGACGAATACATGAACCTAACAAAACTCTCAAAAACAAGAGATGATGCGCGATTAACCGAATTATTTCAACACTTACTGCTCCATGAACATCTCATAAATTAATTATTTTATCACTATTTCTATAAAAAAAGTTAATTAAATATTGGTTTTGGACCCAATTCCGATTTATTGGGGTTCTTTTTATTTTGGTCGAATGCGCTATTAAAAGAAAATATACCTGCCGTGTGCAAGACCTGACACAACAAAAACCAAAGATTTTTGAGTGCTCAAAACGCAAGTTTTGACGGGTCAGATCTAGGGAGTGTGTATCCGAGATAACTATTTTAATTATTTCAATTCTTCTTTTCCATCTGTTTTCAATAAACAAGCCAATAAGAAGAGTTTAATAACAACGACAAGAAAAACGAAAGACTTACGAAAAGTATTTAAGGAACAAAGAACTTGTATTTTTATGCGAAAACCATTTAAGAAACATTTAGGTGCGATTAATGTTGAAACCGCACACGGTGGTAGTGGGAGAAGACAATTAATGTTATCAAAAGATGATCCTATTTCATCACAACTACATGCGATGACAAAAGGTTTCCTAGCACCAGGCAGAATTTTTGATTGGCACGATCATGAAGACATTGATGAATTCTTTTTAGTGACTAAAGGAACAGGAGTTATTGAGTTTGAAGATGGTTCAAAATTGGAATATACAAAAGATGACTTAATCTATATTCCTTCAAATGTGAAACATAAGATAGAGAATACTGGAAATGTTGAAGGTGAATTCTTTTTTGTAAGACTAAATCACTAAATTATTTCATCGAGAGAAACCAGTCACGCAAACGTGACACAACAACAAACACATAGACGAATATATATTTTCGAAAATATCTATTAACACCCACAGTCCCTCCGAAATGACCTGAAAGGTAAAGTGCCCCCGCCGGGATTTGAACCCGGGTCACAGCCGTGAGAGGGCTGGATGATTGACCGGTCTACACTACAGGGGCATAATAGAATGGATTCAAATTTTATTTATAAATGTTCTATTTTATGCAATGCCTGACGATGGTTTCATCACACGTAAAAGAAAAAAGTTTTTAAACTACTCGAAAGTACTCGCGTAATGTCTGCTGTGGATTATAATACTGATATGCGTTACCCGGAATTCTTAGAGACAATAAAAAAGAAAGCAACAGATCAAGGCATGCGTATCCATTCAAATTCTCTGCGCTACACTGCGCACCCCTATAAAGGCTCCTCTTACACAGAAAAACAGCAAGTAAAATACCCTTTATTAAAATTGGATTGCTTCACAAAAGAACAGCCAATACTTCTCCTCACTGCGGGATTCCACGGCGATGAGATTGCAGGACCATTTACCATGCTCTATAAATTAGAAGAAATTATTGAGAAGAGCAAGCAAAAAAATGTTGGACTCATCATCTTTCCCTGCATTAATCCTTCAGGATTTGATATACGGGAACGCTACAATATTGCAAGTCAACATCTTCCTGAAGCAGAACAAAAACCGAATAATGATTTTATGCGATACGTCACTAAGAATCATAACATTGTTGATGATCTGGGTGATAGTAATGTCTTTATTACATGGTTCTATTCCAATGATAAGAGTATCACGGGATGGTTACCTCATGAAACAATTCGAATACATAAACATCTCCATAAATTTATTCATAAATCACGGATAAAACGTATTAAAGGACATCTTGATCTGCATCAGGATTGTTTTATGGAAGAACTTGAACGGGATAATCCGGGGAAAATGTCTGCAAATAATGAAGGAACATATGCCTATGTATTTGATAAAGAAAAATATCTCTACATCATGCAACGTACAGAATCCCTTGTCCCGCCACTGAGAGAATTTCTCATCGACACCGGATACCGTCAACGAATGACCATAAAAGAAAACGGAGAAAAAGATACTGAAACAATCCCTGACGATAAGAAAAAAGTGTATTCTGACAAGAACGGGTTCGTCTACCGACGAGACGCCACAATCACCGACCTGACTGATCGATTAGGGGCGCCCCATACTGCCGCAGTTGAAACAACCTGTATGACACCACTCGAAAAATCTATGCAAGTCTATATGATCTGGATCACTGAATTCATGGAATTGATACAGAAGAAATAATTCTACACTAAAAGAAAACCCGGGCCATGGGACTCAAACAGGCGATAAACAAGTCTGCAGTCCTCTGTCTTTGGTCTTCCTTACGCAGATGTGTGTTTGTAAGTGAACCTTTTGTATTCAACCATTTATTCTAATGACCCCTGAAAAATATTACTCTAATAGCCATTTCCATATTGGAATATATTCTATTTTTCCCTTATTTCCGAACCATTCTGCGTTTTCTATTCCTTGATGATCCTCTGTTATGATCATGAGATTTTTGCATTTAAGCTCCACGCTTGCTTTGAGTAATGCTCTAATCTCCCGCTGTTTTGTTTCAATATCATCCAATTTCTGACATACTTGAATCAATTGCATCACTCTATTACCTTCAGTAATTACGAAGTCAACTTCTTCTCCCTGAACATTCTTATAATAATGAATATTTGCTAACGGCTTCTTCCTTCGCATCAGTTCCAAGTACACCATATTCTCCATTTTTTTACCAACATTTTTTGAAGAATCGACACGCTTAAAGAAACAAGTGTCATCGATGTATATCTTATTAATCAATGGATTGATCTTTTTTACGGAATAAGAATACTTGCTGACTATAAATATCATCAAAGAATCCTCTAACAATGAGAGATAACTATATAGGGTGTTCTTGCTTGCCTTCAAACCCCTTGATTTCAGGTCTAAATATGTCTTGTGTACACTCAATTCGGACGATGCTGAAATTATACATGCGTTTATCAACCATTTTACGAGTTTAGTGTTTTTTATCTTATATCTATCGATGATGTCTTTAAACACTATAAGTTCAAAATAATCGTTTATTATTCTTTCTTTCATCAACGGATCAGATTCCTTAATTATTTCAGGATAACCACCCAGTTGTGTGTACTCATCCAAATGATGCATGAGCAAAGATTTGTTTTTGCCACCTAACCGTTCTGTGTCTTCATTAAATTCTCTAAGGCGCAAATATTCCTTAAATGAAAATGGGAGCACTAAATAGGATATGCTTCGCCCTCTAAGTGATGTTGCAATCTCTTTACTCAACAATTTAGAGCTCGAACCGCTCAAGAATATATTCATACCTTCATCGTGGAACATTCTTACGGCTGATTCCCATTGCGTTATAACTTGCGGCTCATCTATGAACAAATAAAAATTTTTCTCCTTGGGAGGATAGAGACGCCAATGCATCTTAACAACATCATATAATTCCTTGAAATCTACAGATGATAACCATGGATGTTCGCAGTTGATATATAAGATATTGTTTTTATAAACACCTTTAGCTAATAATTCTTTGATCTTTTGATACATCAGATATGTCTTACCCGCTCTTCTTGGACCTATAAGAGTCACAATCTTAGATGTATCAGGCAAAAGCAAATCTCTATTTACTAATGCGGGTATTTCACTATCGTACACACTTTGCAAGTATTCTCTCACGCGGTTTTCATCCATAAATCAATGGGGAGGGACAAAAGTATATAAATGTTTCCCTTTTGGATGAGATATAGAAGTTTACCCTTTGAAATCGGATTTTAGAAAATAACAGGTAAGTTCATTTTCAACAACCCATCCCAAAATTAATATGAGGAAAGAAATATAAAAGAATTTATCAAGTTTATTCTAAAATTTGGAAAAATTGATAAAACATCTTGAATTAGCAAACATATGTCAGATTCAAATAACTTGGAACAGAAATTTTGGGAAAGAATAAGTTTTAAGGGTAAACTTGAAGATATATCGCAAAGAGTGTGCGAAGAGTATAACCTCGGGGATTTTATCTCTAATAAATTATTTCTTATCGGATATGAGGATTTCAACTATATTTTACAAACAAATAAAGGAAAATATTTTGTTAAGGTATTCGCAAATTTTAGAAGTCCAGATGAATGTAAGAGATATGTGGAAATTATTAGTAAAGCAGTAAAAGCCAAAGTATCAACTCCAAGCATGTATAAATCAAAACAAGGAGAGCTATGTATTATTAAAAAAGGCAATAATCAACTACATCTATGCGTGTTAGAATATATTGACGGAGACAATTTATTTGCCTTGAATGATTTGCCAAATGAGGAAGAAATCAAATTTCTCGCACATCAAGCAGCATTAATTAATTCTATTAGAATTAGGCCATCATTATTTGTATGTGATGAATGGGCAATCACAAGTTTTCCAAAAGAATTTGCGAGAAAGGGAAAATATCTTAATTCAGACGATATGAAATTAGTCAAACCATTGCTATCCAAATTTGAAGATTTGAAAATAGACACTCTCCCACGTGCATTCGTTCATGGGGACATCATAGCAACAAATGTTGTAAAAGACAAAAATGCCAAACTGTGGATAGTTGATTTTGCAGTATCCAACTATTATCCGAGAATACAAGAGTTAGCAGTTTTAGCATGTAATTTATTTTATAGAAAAGAGGATAAGAATCAAAGTGAGTCAAACTTTAATTTAGCATTAAGAGAATACCACAAGTCAATAAAACTAACGACCAAAGAAAAACAAGCATTACCAACGTACATACAGTTAGCACATGCAATGCATATACTTTCAGCCAATTATCAAAAAGTATTTCTTAAAAACACTACAACCGAGAATGAATATTGGTTAGATCAAGGAAGAACAGGTCTCAAACAACAGACAAGATAACAGTCATAAGTCAACGGTCTTCAGTATTGATGCAACATCCTTCTGGCCCTTGACCAGGACTCTAGACTGTCAAGAACTGTGGTTCTTGATCATGCTCAGAAATCTTTGATTTCTGACATGTAAACAATCGACAGCTAGTTAGAACGGGCCATGGGAGATTTGAACTCCCGACCAATAGATTAAGAGTCTACTGCGCTACCAGGCTGCGCTAATGGCCCATAATGTGAATGAATTGACAGGTGTTTTTTAAATGTTACGTCACACACTGGTTACTAAACATAATAACGCCGACGCCCGGATTTGAACCGGGAAACCTTTCGGAACCAGCTCTCAAGGCTGGCGCAGTACCAGATTGTGCCACGTCGGCAATACATTACACAATCAGAAGAGAATAAAGATGATTTATAAAGTTTGAGAAAATAATAGTAATTATTTCTTTAAGACCATCGAACAGAGCGCATAGGTGTTGCAGAAGAATTCTTCTGGTGAATAAATGTAGAACATTATTTCTTTAAATTGTATAAGTGGTGAAGCAGCTTGCTTAGCAGAAAAATGTTTATCAAGCTCGACAATGGTTTCTTGACGAGAATAATGAGCAGCAGAAGGCGTTCTCAATATGGTGTGCGCTATCTCATGATACAACACGAATTTGTTGATATCATTTTTATCGAATGCGACATAAAATGTATTACCGTGGGAATACGTGCAGCCCCTAATAGTATATTTATCTAAAAATTTTTCATCAAGAACTTCCAGTTTGATGTTCTTGTTTTTTAAATAAAAATTCTCCGTTTCATTATCAATGATTTTATTTGCTTCAGGAACACTTACTTGCGGAGAAAATACACTACCCAACACATTCAAAGATACACATGCCATGCCATAAAGATATATCCCTATAAGTGTTTTCCGAGTGTATTTGCCGATCTTCTCTTTGATCTTTGTTTTCTTCGATGGAGCAAGAAGACGAGCAGTATCACTGCTTGAATGCATACGAATACTATGATGAGTAGTATCACGTGGATATTTTGGAATAGGATAATCCGGTGTATCCACCACAAATTGTTCAAGTGAATCAGTCATCATGAAGAGAATAATGAGGGGTTTAAAAAGTTTACTAAAATTACTACTTTAAAGAGATGACATAAAATTGGAACCCGAACTTGATAATTAATTAAAAGAGATCAAACACTAAAAAAAATGTGGGTGGCGAGCTTTGAACTCGCGACTTCGAGCTTATGAGACTCGCACTCTAACCAGGCTGAGTTACACCCACGTGACTAGACTAAAGAAAAAGAAGACGGTTTATAAATGTTATTTCTTGCCCGATAAGAATCTACACGTCTGAAGGAGTATATTTTGCTGAACCCTCAAATGTCTTGTAACGATTATCAAACAATGCAGCAAAGGTATATTCTCGCCAATTCATTTGACCGCTTGTTTGATTATTTTTATGATTATACCCGAGTTTTCCCTCGAGACCATTTTCGCTTGCACGAATTTCAGAACGATGCTCTTTAAAATTATGATTTAAAACAGTATCACTCTTTCGCGATTTTGCATTTATGGAACTATTCGTATACGAGAAATCATAGTTTTTTAGAAGGTACACACTGGCACTAATGAGGAATATTCCCATTATTGTTCGAGTAAGACAGGAAGGCATATTGTTTTACACGTCCCGTAATATTTAAATCTTTCGTTCTAAAAACAGGCAATATCCATATAAAAAAGTCATCCACAACGTCGCAACATACGCATTCAGTCTTTTTCTACAAGTAATTTATGATCAAAATAAGCCTGTACATATAATGAATATCCTTCTATATCAAACGTATTCTTAGAGATATTTGGTGATTTCGTTAATAAAACAGGTTTATGATCAATTAATAGATTATAACTACCCTTATTATCTGGACTAAGATAAATTACAGGAACACCATGCACCATGTACTCTGTGTTTTTTAATAATCTTACTTCCCTTCCTTGATCAAGAACACCACTCAATTCCTGCCCAGGAACAGGCGTAAGCGTAGCAAATGGGTATGTATCATTTTTTTTAGGGATATCACTCATTATCATCGTTGCAGAAAAAGATAGCGCAGCTAAACCCGTAAGTATGAGCACTGTTTTTTCAAGACCATTCAATTTATTTTTTGTATCCATTTTATCTCCTCAACATATTCTATTTCCTTAACATCTTCGCAAGTTTTTCGAGTTCTTTCTTATCTGCTTCAAAACCTAGGACTGTAGAAATATATCCCTCATATTTTTCGAAGAATCGTTTCTCTCTTGACCACATTTCCTTGAATTTCTCATCGATTCCGTGCAATGGATATAATTTGATATGTGCATGATTGACGCCCATACCTTCCATCACCATTGCAGTGCGTCCGACTTTCAATTTTTTATCAAGCAAACGCGCAACTTTTTTTGTCGCAAGGAGTAGTGCAGTATATTCTTTATCTGGCATGATAAATGTATAAGAATCATAATGTTTCTTTGAGATAACTAACGTCATCCCTTTCGTATTTGGAAAGATGTCCAAAAACGCATAATGCTTTTTATCCTCCCAAACTTTGAATGAAGGGATTTCTTTGCGGATGATTTTACAGAAAATACAATGGTCTTCGGGTTTAATCGCTTGATTGTTCTTCGATGGTCGAGCCATTTTGTGCACCTTGCGCGAGATAGTCGATGAATTCCTGGAAATTTGCGACCTTCGGAGTATATTCCCGGGCATCATTACGATCAATAAGTACGCTGCGAATACCGCTACGATTAGCTGCTTCAATATCTGATTCTAGACTATCACCGATCATGATCGCTTCAGATTTATCAATACCCAATCGCGCTAATGGTTCAAGCAAGAACTGTGGATTGCTCTTCAGCATCCCACAATCGCAGGAGAGTTGGACCTCGTCAAAATACTGCCGTAGTTCATACTTATCGATAATATCTTTTGAAAAGACATCGATATTTGCGACAAGGACGAGTGTATATCCTTCTGCTTTTGCTGCTTTAAGAAAATCAATGGTGTCATGAAATAATTTTGAGAGGAGCTTATTCTTATTCCACATCCCGACAAGTTTTTCAATCACAAAATCCGGGACGCGGATTGCAAAGTCAGTGCATACCTGACGGAATGCTTCGTCAAGATTCGTATAGGATTTTGTCATGAATGATTGTTCAAAGACCGGAACATAATCCTGAAATGAACGGTTTACCCGCAAGAAATATTTTACCTGCTTAATCGGACTGGGATAGACTCCATTCTCTATTAATGTCCCTTGTAAATCAATAATAATTGCTTTCATAATGCCCCCGAATAATTAAGATAGACGAGAGGGTTTATAAAGTTTAAGGAAAATAAGAGAAGAAAATGGACTGGCCGGGAATCGGACCCGGAGTCTTTCCGTTGCGAACGGAACGTATTAACCATTCTACTACCAGCCCATCATTTGAATGTCGGATATGCGTCCGGAAAGAGGTCGAATTTATATTCTTTACTGGTGATGCAAAATTCAGTATTGATAATGATATCTGAAAAACGGTTACGAATATCTATGAGTATCGCTTGTGAGCTGTCATAATTTTCGACTTCGATATCAAGTTCAAAATCCCAATTTCCTATGACGCGTTGAGGCCAGACTGATTCAGGAATTGATGAAGTATAGTTCATCAGTTGTTGGAGCCGTGATTGCGTTGCTGTTGAAATGGCAAATATTCCTTTGCAAAAGATTTTTCCCATCGCCGAAGGATCAAGATGACATTTATATCCTAAGATAAGTTCTTTCTTCTCAAGTTGTTGCATACGGTATTGAATGATCCGTGCAGTTGTTTTTAATCGTCTTGCAATCTCAGTAATCGGCAGACGTGCATTGTTTGCAAGCAGACGTAAGAGCTCATAATCCATAGTATCAATCTGTTCTTGTTTATCCTTTGAAGTATGATATACAATGCTTTTTGTCACATACTGTTTTTTACTTCCGAGATATTCGCGAAGATGATGGACGAGGTGAAGTGTTGTTGTGATTGCGCGAGTTCTAATAAAAGAACTGTATTTATTCGTAAGCTCCAATATTTCATCATCGAGTTCATTCACATTATGGAGGAGGAAACCGACAATAATATCCCATTTACCCGTAGTCCGAACAAGCCATTCACTGGTTTTGCGCGATTTAAGATATTGACAGATTTCCTCTGTCTTCTCCGCAGTAACATTTGAGAGTTGGAGATAAACTTTATATTTGATTATACCAAGTCGCGCATAATTGATCACTGTATAAAATTTAACAAGTATTCCTTCCCTCATTAACCGATTGATCCGGTAATTAACGACTTCTTTACTGAGCCCGGCTTTTTTTCCAATCTCATTATTTGATTGCCTTGCATTGAAGTCGAGTTCTGTAAGAATTTTCTTATCTTTAATATCCAGATTATACATAAAACATATCTAGTTAACAATTTCTATATAAATATTGTTATTTTGATAAATATTTTGGTGCAATATTTTATATACTATTTGTTACTATGAGATAGTTATGAATACAGAAAAACACGCATTCGACGCACTCCTCATCTTTCCGCCACCCTATATCCCGACTGAATTGCAACCAGGAATCGCGGCGATTGCAGGATACAGTATCGAGCGCGATAAGAATATAAAACTTATCGATGCAAATATTGATGGACTTGAATTTGTGCTTTCGGCAATTGATCCCACAGTCAAAGAATCTATCATAGTGTTGATGGATCAGAAAAATTACGCTGCTCAGAATTTTTCAAAATTTAAGGAAGCAAAAGACCACATCGCATTAGTCTCAAAAAAAATTGCGGCACAGGAAACATTCTCATTTCGAAGAAACACAATGGAATATATTCCTGCATTCGAATCACAATTACGCCAAGGAATTCTTGAAGCATTAGCACATCCTGAACAAAACATATTCAATACATATTTTGACAAAGAACTTATCCCACAAATACAAGAACATCATAAGCAAGGATGCAAGTATACAGGTATTGGTATCACTGACCGTAAGCAGGCAATACCGGGTTTTCTTATCGCGAGTAAGATAAAACAAAAAATTCCTGACATGAAAGTTATTGTTGGTGGAAATTTCATCAGCAGGGCACGCGAAGTCATCACAAAAGATGATAAATTAAACAGAGAGTTATTCGATCATCTTGATTATCTTGTCTACCTTGAAGGTGATAAAACATTCTACGAACTCATCAACGGGAAAGACCTTAAAACAATCGATAAACTTATCTGGAAAGAGGGAGGACAAGTAAAACATACAGAAATTGGTCCCATCATACAATCAGATGAATTTCCACTACCCTACTATAAGGGATTAAAATCATGGACTCCACAACCCGCAATCGCTTACAATTTTCAGCGGGGATGCAATTTCGGGGTCTGCAAATTCTGCGGCATCATGGACGGGTATGATAGTTTTTCAATGCGAAATGAGAAAAAACCAGCGATATTTACCAAACGCACAAAATCCATTGATGCAATTATTGCAGATATGAAAGAACTCACACGCCAAGGATATCATTACATTAATTTCACTGATGAAACATTTTTTGCAAAAGATATTGAAGAGTTCAGCAAGAAAATTATTGAAGAAAAAATTAATATCAAATGGGCGTGGTATTCCCGCGTTGAAGAAGAATATCTTGATAAAGAGTTTTGCAAACGTATTGCACAGGCAGGAGGCGTGTTTCCGCAATTCGGTGTGGAATCACTATCGATAAAATCACTTCAGCAGATGCGCAAAGGTACTGATAATCTGAACATCTACAAGATCCTCGAGAATTTGGATGATGTAGGGATTATGAATCATATATTCTTGCTCGTCGGAAATCCTGGTGAGACTGCAAAGGAAGCATTACTGCTTTTGCCATTTCTTGAAAAGACGAAGAATCATACCTGCACAGTAAAACCCACGTGGTTCAAACTTGCACGGGGATCACCCTACGCATATAACCCTGAAGGATCAGTAAAACGATTATATACTGAACATGAACTCGCGCCCAACTTACATTATGAAAATGTTTCAGGAATGAGCAAGAAAGCTGCACAGGCAGTCAGTGACATCCTGCAGTCATGGATTAACCGAAACCATACCCGTAATTATGTTGCAGGAACCTATTGTTACAGCCAACGATTCTTCTCGGGCTATGAAACGATTGTCGATATAGCAAAAAAGATGGATATCGAAAAAATACTGAAAGGCACATTGTTCCAAAAAGACGCGCCCTACACGCAACGCGAGAAAGAAGCAATGCAGATTGTCTGGAGAGAGCTCATCGGCAAAGAATACCATCAGGCACATCAAAAATATAATCAAGGCAACAGGAATCCCAAATTCATAGTCGCATATCAGCAACTACAAGAGAAAAACAGTATTGCAAAACAATATCCCGCAGGATTCAAAACCATCGATGACGTGATGGCTATTGCAACACAGATTGCAGAAAAAGAAAAAAATAATCTCTCGCAACATTTATAAACTTCTCGCTTATCTTCTATTCCATGGAATTCGACAAGTTAGACGATCTTAAGATAATCATTCGTAAACATGCACTCGATAATGCAGTCAAATTTAATGGGAAAGCAAGTGCGGGTTCTGTCATCGGTAAAGTGATTGGCGAGATGCCTGAAATCAAACCGTATATGCAAATTCTCAAATTTGAGACGAGTGAAATTCTTAATGAGATCAATAATCAGGATGTTGAAGTTTCAAAAAAACAATTAGAAAAAGAATTTCCGGAAATGCTTCTTGAGAAAGAGAAAGAAGAGCGCGATATCTTTGCATTTCTTGGATATAAACCAACTGATATTGTAAACAGTGGTTTTCCTCCAGGACCAGAAAAATATCCACACATCGGCCATGCAAAATCCTGCCTAGTTAATTATATGCTCGCAAAAAAACAGCATGGAAAATTTATTCTACGATTTGAAGATACAAACCCGAATCTTGTAAAAGCGATATTCTATGATGTCATGCAGGAGAATTTCAAATGGCTCGGCGTTGAATGGGATGAATTGATGTATGCATCAGATTACATGGAACTCTATTACAAATATGCAGAACAGGCCATCGCACAAGGAGATGCGTATATGTGTTTTTGCGATGAAGAAGCAATAAAAAAATCTCGCGGAGAAGGTATTGCATGCAAATGCCGATCGCACACGATTGAAGAGAATATCCGATTCTGGAAAGAATTCCATACCTATCCTGAAAGTAAAGCAATTCTCCGATTAAAAATAGATCTCGAACATCAAAATAGTGCAATGCGTGATCCAACAATTTTCAGAGTCATTGAAACACCACACCCACGACGCGGAACTACCTATAAAGTCTGGCCTAATTATGATTGGCAAAATGCGATCATGGATAGTTATTCAGATATCACCATAAGAATCCGCGGTAAAGAATTTGAGATGCGTAATGCATTGCAGCGATACATCCAAGAATTATTACACATGAAAGTAACGCGAACCTACGAATATGCACGATTTAACATGGTCGGTGTTGAAGCATCTGGCCGAATAATTAGAGATAAAGTAAATTCCGGGGGATATCTCGGATGGGACGATCCCCGTCTTACAACCATCGTTGCACTCCGTCGTCGAGGATTCATCCCAGAAGCAATAAAGAATTTTATTATCACTACGGGAATGAATAAAAGTGAAAGTACCGTGACGTGGGACGATCTTATTACCCAAAATAAACGCATTCTTGATAAAACCACAAAACGGTTCTTTTTCATGCACGATTATGAAAAAGTTATTATTCATAACGCGCCACATCAGCAAGTAGAATTAAAATTGCATCCTGATAATGAAGGATTCGGGGTTCGCACTATTGAGACTGAATCAGAATTTCTCCTCTTAAAATCAGATCTTGAAGCATTGAAGGAGGGAAATCTTTATCGATTAATGGATTGCTTGAATTTTAGAAAGATCGACGGTATTTTCGAATTTGATTCACTCGAGTACGATACGTATAAATCAATCGGAAAGAAAATCATGCATTGGCTCCCCGCATATAATAATATTACAGTAGAAATCCTAATGGACGACGCGCAAACCATTAATGGTGTTGCAGAACATTCCATCGCTCAATTAAAAACCGGCGATATCATCCAATTCGAACGCTTCGGATTCTGTCGACTCGACGAGATAACGCATAAGAATGGAGAAAAATTATATAAATTCTGGTTTACACATAAATGATGACTCTATTGCCATTCAAACCAATCAATGCACTTGAAAAAAAGATTTTTTCAGATAGAGAATTCTTAATCGCAATACAGGCAGGACGGATACGTCAATGGCATACCGAAGGAACAGTAAGAAACCACATCATCCACATTCTCAGATATATTGATAAACACTATAAAAAACACCCCGACTATGAGACTCTTCGCATCATTGCACTACTCCACGATACCGGAAAATTCGCCCGATTATATTTTCGTCCAAATAATTATTTGCCTGACGGTTCAAAAGCACAACAGAAAAAGCTTATTGCTGCAAGCAAAGCATTTTCAAAGAAATATCGGATACCACCGATGATTGCTAAGAAGATTGAGCCATACATCTACACCAGTCAACACGCATATACATCGTATCTGTTTGCAAAAAAGTTCCTGAAAGATAGACAAATTCTTGAAATCATTAAATATCACGATATTGCACAAGATTTTAAAGATAATGAACGAACAAAAAAGAAATATGATAAATCTAAATTTAAGAAAATATTTCTAAATCTCGACATCGATATCTACCAGATCTTTATCAAATGCGATAAATGCAATCATGCCGATGATTTATCACCCCGGTTTAAAAAACAATTACGATTGCATAAAATCGAATAAAACCAGTAAATTTAAATAATTGATTCGACAAAGTCAATATATCAAACAATTTCGGGGTGCTCTCTATGAATGAATCCATTATTGTAAAATCAAAGATCAAGGAACTCGTCGGTAATTATAGTGTTTCGAGTGATTTTGCCGATGTCTTGAATGAGAAAGTCAAAGTCATGGTGCATGACGCCGTCAAACGTGCAGAAGCAAACAGTCGAAAGACGGTCATGGGACGAGATTTATAGACGAGAAATCACATAACGTACATTATTTTTTTATTTGTTATTACACATAACTTTTTTCTTTTAATAATTTTTCAAGGAGAAGAATCTTGTTTTCAATACGGACAACGTCCTCTTTATTTGCATTTGCACGTAGTGTATTAAATTGCAATGTTAGCTGTTCAAGCTGTCGTTGTAATGATCGTAATTGCGGATTTTCGAGTAACCGGTCAACTTTCTCGTCGATCTTTTCAACACGCGTCCGGATGATACTTTTCTTCATCGATGATACGCGATTGTCAGGAATTTTCTCCTCAATAGAATGCGAAGCAATGCGCGATGAATCAGATGGTGATGATGGGTGTATCTCTTTGGAAGATGGCGTCATTACACGCGGCGTCTTAAATTTTTGCGCAGAGAGCGCCAGATGCGCGTAGATATCGTTTCGAAGAGAAATCATGGTATTAGATGAATCCTAAAATTTTCTTTTTTTGCGGCGAAGGTGTTGACGAAAAATCATTGAGCGGCGGAAGATCACCAAAGGGCAGAAGATTATCCAACGGCGGAAGATCAGGGGGTAGTGATGAAGGAAGCGGCGTGTTCATTGACGATTGACCAAATGATTGCCGGGATTGCTGCGGCATGAATGGATTTTGCGGCATATTCGTCGGTGATGGTCCTTGCGGCATAAATGGTGATTGAGGAGCAGGAGGCATCATTGATTGCGGCGTTCCGTACGCAAAATTTCCTTGCGGTGCAAATGGTGATTGCGGCGGTTTTGCCGTCGGTGGAGAGGATGCAGGTACAGATTCTTTTTGTTTTGCGTTCAATTGTGTGAGTTGTTCCTGTGTTGATTTCACACCCTCATTAATCGTCAGTAATGCACGTGCAATGGTCTCATTCTGATCGAGTATCTGACTAATCTTTTCTGCAGGCTTGGACTCTTGATACTCCGCGATGATATCGGTTTGCGCATCTTCAAGAATTCTGACAAGTTTAGTAATCGCAATTTCTAAGCGATCCATACTCTCAATCATATTCTGTCCACGATTAGATTCACCGAATGGATTTTTTTTGATATGCGCAATTTCTTTACGCAATTCATCCAAATCTTTTTGAGAAACGATCTCGTAATCGCCTTGATCAACCATATACTACACCCCTTTTTTTGACTATAGACATTCTGACGAAGGACACTTTAAATAGTTTTCCTTTTTTAAAGGGGACTAAAAGAGGATAGAAGAGAAAAAAAGAAGAAAAATTTATATACGATGATTGATTACAATAACTTATGATTGACATCAAACTCATTCGCGAGCAGCCAAAACTCGTCAAAGAAAATATACAAAAGAAATTTCAGCACGATAAATTGCGTCTCGTCGATGAAATACTCGTCTATGATGCAGAAGTCCGTGAGCGCATGGCAGAAGCACAGGTACTTCGTCATCGCCGAAACAAACTTTCTGAAGAGATTAATGCACTAAAAAAAGAGAAAAAGGATGCAAGTGCAGTTCTTGCAGAAGTCAAATCCATCCCGCAAAAAATTAATGAAATCGAAGATAAACAACATGAACTCGAAGAAAAGATCAACGCACACATGCTTCTGATACCGAACATAATCTATAAAGAAGTTCCTGCAGGAAAAACTGACGCAGATAATGTTGAAATAAAGAAATGGGGTAAAATCAATAAGTTTAATTTTCCGGTCAAGAACCACATTGCATTATTGGAGAATCTTAAACTTGCAGATTGGGATGCATCTGCAAAAGTTTCAGGAACAGGATTCTATTACCTGAAAGGAGATATGGCGCTCCTCGATCAGGCACTTATCAGATTCGCAATCGATTTTATGGTCTCAAAAAAGTATGACTATATTGAGCCGCCGCTCATGCTCAATGAACAGGCCATATTTGCATCTATGGACAAAAAAGCAATTGAACAATCAGTCTATTCAATAAGGGATGAGGACCTTCACCTTATCGGAACATCAGAACAGGCAATGCTTGCGATGCATTCCGGTGATACTGTCCCCGAATCTGAATTGCCAAAAAAATATTTTTCATATACCATGTGTTTTAGAAAAGAGATCGGTGCCCATGGAATCAATGAGAAGGGACTCTGGCGAACACACCAATTCAATAAAGTAGAACAATTTGTATTTTGTAAGCCTGAAGATTCTGAAAAATATTATGATGAATTATTACATAACTCTGAAGAAATCCTTCAGGCACTCGAATTACCCTATCGTGTCCTTGAGATATGCACCGGCGATCTCGCCGACTGGAAGTATCGCAGTGCAGACTTAGAAGTATGGCGGCCAGTAACAAATGCATATGGTGAAGTCATGTCGCTCTCTAACTGTACAGAATATCAGGCGCGAAAACTTGGAATCAAATGCGTGGATAAGAACGGAAACAAGAGAGTGCTCCACACACTGAATAATACTGCCCTTGCAACATCGCGCATCATGGTCGGAATCCTCGAGAATAATCAGAATGCAGACGGAACCATAACCATACCGAAAGTTCTTCGGCCGTATATGTTTGGGAAAGAGAAGTTAGAAAAAAAATAGAAAAATTAATTAAAAAATTACCATCCCTCAAATTTCTTGCTTTGACTTTCTTGAATGAGTTTATCTGCGCCTAACGCATTATCGATCATGATTGAGTCTCTACCGCAATAGGGGCATTTTTCTACAGATTGTGACTCTTTGCGGGAGAATTTATATTTACAGTTTGTACAGATATATTTGACCATTTTTTCTTTATGTTCAGTCCTATCCTTTTTTGTCAGCGAAGCATCACTGGGAGAATTTGATATGGTCTTTTTCGCGAATATATTCGAAACAGGCGTTACAGGCGGTCCCTTTTTCTTCACACAGTCCACACAGATCATATTTTCGCCGTCACTATCAGGACGCATATTATGCATCAATGTTTTTCGTCCACAAGACCTGCAAATAATCAATAAATTGTCATTATCCATTTAAATCACCTTTCTCTTCCTGAAATACAGGTAGTATTTATATTTTTTATGGCTTTTGAACAGGGATGTATATCATACGAAGTTAAATCTTTTCACGGATCTTTTGCGCATGCTCGCGGATGTGGTTGAGTGCAACAATGATCTTTGGCGAATCAATCTTATGTTCTTCGACAGTGTGCGTGATGCGATCGGAAGTTTCTAAAATGTATTGGAGCCAAAACTCGACTGATTTATCCTTCCATCCGACATGGTGGTGTTGAAGTGTGTTAAGGAAATGTTCTAATTTTTCAAGGGAATCCTGGATGTTTTCCGTAATCATCAGATATTGGATATTTTTAAGTTCTCCGCGTTTAGGATTTTTTGCAGAAAAAAGTTTTTCTGCATCGAGAAATGCAACATAGAGCCCATCAATAATTGCTTCAATCTCTTTTGTCGTAATATGTGTTCGTGATTTATTGCGCAATGCATGAAGGATGCGATCAACATCATTACGAAAAATAGACATCATGAGCATGATCGTAGTAATCTTTTTGTCTTGCGCGTATAAATTATGATGGTATGGTGCAATCCAGCGTTGCACAATCTTATCAAGAAGGATAAGAAGAAAAACAATAGTGATTGCAATCTGAAGATAAACGAGAATAGTATATATCCCGCTCGTGGTCAAGAGCCCTGCTCCGAATAATGTTGCGGCAAGAATACTTGCATACACATTCTTAAAGATTGCAAGGATACTAAATTCGAGGAGTTCGCCATTCAGATTAATACCTGGCCCTAGAAGCGAAAAAATCCAATACAGCACGCCTATAATAAGAATTGATCCAAGCCACGCAAGAAAAAAATAGAGGAATGGCGTTTGTTTAATATATTCAAAGAGTCCCCGACGTTGCATAAGTTCACCAGTATGTTTTGTGTTTATAAATATTGTTAACGCATTTAAGGTTTTGCCATATTCCACAATAATTCAAAATATTGACGATAGCTCTTTGCGATTTTAGCATCATGCATCAAAAAACTATATGCATTCTCATTAAATACTGTTATTGCAACATAATCACCTACAATAACTGTTTCCTGAAATGATGCAAATTCTTTTGAGAGATAGCGGATTGCAGTCAGAGGTTTAGATTCTATTCCCCCCGCATCTTTTCGTACGGTTTCATCATAGACCTGCCTCGCACGAAGCTTATTTGCCACACGTTTCGTGTGAATATTCAACCACCACGACATCCCCATACGACCTGCGCATTCTTCACCTCCACCAAAAGTATTATACTCGCCTTTTTGCTTAACCATAAAGTTATACACTTCAGTAACTCCGCGCGTTCCTTTATAGATGGTAGCAGCTTCAACAGTTGTTCGCAGGAGATTTTGTTTCTTTTTCAACTCGGGAAGCAACTCTTGAAATCTTGTTTTTTTATCATCAATAAACTCGATGAAATGCTCAGGATCTGTTGCAGTGTATATTTTTCTTCGTCCTTCGAGGACATAATTGATGATCCCTTTCCCGATCAAAGAGTTAAGTGCTTTGTGCATGACTGAATTTTGTAATCCGGATTTTTCCAGAATACGCCCTGCATTGCTTGACCCTAATTCGAGCAAAGTCATATACGTTTTTATCTCAGATTTGGTAAGTCCTAATTCTTCAAGTACTTCGACGTCCATACTCGATTCTGTGCTCAAAAGTATATAAATGTTTTCTTTATGCTCCGTAAGAGGAGGATAAACATTAATATACTCATTCTACTATTTACTATTAAAGAGTGGTTAAATAAAGAGGTAAACAAATGACATTAACAAACGCAATACAAGCCATAAAAGATTTTGTGGCAGCATCTAAAGCACACAATAAGGAATTAATAGAACTTTTAAAGGAAGAAAAATTTAAATTTAATGATGACAATTATATTGCAATGAGGGAGATGCTTTACAATAAATACCCCTCGGCATGGTACACTACAGACGCTAAAAAACTGAAGAATTTACGGATTCATGTATCAAAATGCGATTATGGAAAAAGATATCCTGATCTCGGAGAACATACACAATATACATTTAATCTAGCATCAGTAGATAAAAATAATAAAATAGATATGCCATATCGTGATTTTGAGTATTCTATATTAGTAAAACACCAATTCTTAAAACACACTGTGATAGATAATCGTGACACTGAAAAATATTTAGTTTTCGATTCGGCATTTACAAAAGAAGGTGCAGAAAAAAAAGCAGAGAAGAGGGCTAAAGATGCACTAGAATTAATATGCAACGAACTAGGAGCTAAACAACACGAGAATTGCCCAAATCGAACTGCGATTTATCTATAAATTTCTCTCGCACAGCCCCAGCACAACCTGTGCTTAACCGAAATCTTTATATATCTTAATGTACTTATTTACATTCTAGTATACTAAATCGTATATTGTAGTCGGTGATCGGATTAGCATCGCAAAGATAAAATACAGGAACTACCACAAACAACAGCAATTACAGATACATGCATACTATGCAGCACTATAGAGAACCATAACGAAAATAGTAGGGAAACATGGAGCAGGAACTTATTACACTCGGAATATTATTTGCATTTGCACTCGTCGGCGGGATACTTGCCGCACGATTCAAACAACCGACACTCATAGGACTACTTGTTGTCGGAGCACTTATTGGACCACGCGCATTCGGACTCATCAACAACGAAAACATGCTTGAAATGATGATTGAGTTTGGTGCGATACTGATGCTCTTTCTCTTAGGGCTAGAGTTTGATCTTACAAAACTCAAAAAAATAGGGATGAAAGCAATACTCATTGCAGTACTTAATAGTGCAATACTCACCTTTGCAGGATTCTCTATCAGCATCCTTCTCGGATTCACTGTTCAGGTTGCATTATTTATCGGTGTTATTCTCGCATTCGGATCAACAGTTGTCATTGTCAAAATACTCGAGAATAAAGGACTGATGGATCGACAAGAAGTCCCGCTGCTCATCGCAATACTCATCATCGAAGACATCCTCGCAGTCACTGTTATCACCTTCTTTTCTGGAATTCAGGATAAAAGTATAGGATTATTTGGCAATATCGAAAATCTACTCATCGCTATCTGTATATTAATACTCACCTATATCTTATTCGTAAAAGTCATACGTCCGCTACTCGTAAAACTCATCAGCAAACATCACACTGAAGAAATCATTACATTCCTTGCACTTGCAATGTGCGCGGGGTTTGCCTATTATGCATCACTCCTCAAATTATCACCTGCAGTCGGCGCATTTCTTGCAGGATCAATTATTGCATCACTACCGTATGCTAAAGGATTCCAGAAAGCAATAGATCCTTACAACCTTATTGTAAGTTCATTCTTTTTCATCGCTATAGGGACACTCATCAATATCCAGGCAATCATCCAATATATCTGGATCATCATCACACTCGTGGTCTTGGTATTTATCATAAAGATGATCGCATTTAGCGGCATGGTATATTTTTTTGCAAACATGAAGGGCGATCGCATGTTCTTTTCCAGTATCGCCATGTTTTCGATTGGAGAATTCAGCTTACTCGTAGCAAAGGAGAGCACAAAATTTAATGTAGGAGTAGATTTGATCAGCATTGCTGCAGCAATAGTTGCAATCAGTGCAATACTGATGTCGCTCTTAATCAATCATAGCCACAAACTCTATGATCACATCTGGGAGAGAACACCTTGGACAATGAAAAAGAATATGGATAAATTATCGCATTATATCAGATCATTTTCCGATGAATTAGACCTTGAAAATAATTATAGTCAGGCACTACGAAAACATCTTAGTCGCGCAATGATATTCCTACTTATCGGCATCCTCGTTTTATTTGGATGGCGTAAACTTGGCGCACTACTCGCTACACAAAATGTCAACGCACTATTTATCATAGGAGGAACTGTCTGCATCGCGCTCATCCTTGCGATGAGCCTTATCATTAGTCTACACCAATTTCGAAAGGTGTTCAAAACACTCAGCGAAATATTCAATAATGCAACAGACACTCAAAGTGTACACGAAAGCAAGACAATTATCATCTTCACATTTACCGGTTTCGTACTGTTCCTTATCGCACTTATTATACCATTCGGAATGTTCTTGTTGAATACAAGTAAATGGTTCATTCTAAATTCATGGATACTTATCGCAATTTCTATATGGATGTTTAGAAAGGTCGCCAGATCAACAAATGATCACGGATACGAACATACCAATTATCAACCAGTCCGACGACTACAACTAAACCCCGAAGCCGCAAAAGCAGGATACAAACAATACAATGATGGAGAAAAACACGTGAATGCAAAACAATTCAATGCGGGATGGAAAAATCCCGTTGAAAAGATACAGCCTTCCTACAAGAAAATATCCACCAATGCATACAGCGCCTATACACCAAGAAAAACACAAACGCATGAATTCCATGAAGGAAATACAAAAAAAGTGAATGAAGGATGGAAATTTTAAGTATTTATCTCTTCGAGAATTTCTTTCGTGCTTCTTACTCTTCCCATGCGTTTGAAGATATAATTAGTCGCATGATGATGTTCTTCAGAAGATGCGGCAGTCATTGCGTCTTCAACAAATATCTGTTTGAATCCTAGTTCGAAGGCATCCCGTGCAGTACTCTCAACACCGATATTAGTCGATATACCGCATAGAATTATCGTATCGATTTTTCTTCTCCGTAACTGAAGATCTAAGTCAGTTCCATAAAAAGCCCCCCATTGCTGTTTAGTAATCACAATATCATCGGGTTTTGGAGTCATTTCGGGAACAAAGTCCGCCCAGTCCGCTTCCTGAGACCTCATTGGCGCAATGGTGTCAGCATCAGGTGTTAGAGCAGTCGCAGGCGTAGATTTCACATGCACGAGAATTACCGGGATGTTATTTCCTCGGCATGCATCGGCGAGTTTTGCGGCATTGGAAACAACAACATCTGCAGCATACGGCGCTGATACACGATCCCTATTGACAATACCTTTTTGCAAATCGATAATAACGAGTGCAACAGAATTTTTATTGAATAAAGAGTTAGTCATAGTGTCAGATAATTATTTTTATTTATAAAATTTGTGAAGGAATTATTTTTCATCAACGGTTATTTTCCCTTGTTTAGTTTTCGTCATCACCTTGATATAACTTTGCATCCGCTTCTTAATTTTTTCTTTTCTTGCAGAGTCAAAAATAGCGGGATTAAGTTCATCGATGACTGCATCCCAATCTTTTGAAGGAAGTTTAGTCATTGTTCCTGATAGCACACGCCCGCCAAGATGCACCTCTTCTTCAATACGCCGGGCAAACGAAGAATTGAACATACTTGTCGATGGGAATTTTGTGATATTATTTGCACCTGCTTGCAAAAGGAGATGTATCTCCTCTACGCGATCAACCCATGAGCCTGCGATAATTTCAATACATGGGAAATGGATACGCGTGAGCGCAATCCAGCGTGCGTAATATTCACTTGCAGGGCCAGAAGTGAAGGACGTTCCTTCATGGGGGTTCAACCGGTAGAATGTGATTCTATCGATGTTATGCTGAATAATAAAATCGTTAAGAAGCAAAAAATGAGAGATATCTTCGCCCAGACCAATAATGATTGTTATCCCTATTTTATAGCCATGCGTTTTTGCAGTATTAAGTGTTTGAATGATTGGACCTAAAGGTTTACTCGGACATACAATGTTATGCAGTTTTGGATCAAGAGTTTCAACACTTCCCGACACTCCTTCAATATATGGCGCATAATCCTGCAACTGTTTTTCATTTAATGTTCCGATATTAAGCCACACTTTTTTTGTATATGCCGCATGAATAAACCGGAGGACTCGCAATAATTCATCTTCACGATATGCTCCGTATCCTGCACTCAAAAATTCAATATTCCAACCTAATTCCCTGCATAACAGCGCTTCAGTAACAAGGGATTCTACCCGACGTTTAGCCATTGCAGGAACTTTAATCTTACTCTTTTGCGTACTCATAAAACAGAACGTACAGTCGCCTTTGCTGCAATACCAACTCATAAAGAGTGCACGTTCAAATGAAGTGTTTGAAGAGAAATGCGCTGCATAGATTGAAGATGCACGTGCAATAAGATCATTCAATGATGCATGAATATCATTCATAAGAGTGTCCATACTATTGCTCATACAAAAGAGAATTGGAGGATATCTTTTAAATATTGCGTATCCCGCGGGAAAACAGTCTTTACATTTATTCAATAAACATCTCATGTACTAACTCAATAAACGTCGCCATGCTCCAGGTCTGGGCAAAACAGCCGCCAGGTTGATATGCGCCGCTAGAACTAAGTTCAGAACTCGCACCAATATACCCGCTAAACAACATATCTTCACAGGATGCGTTAATTATTTTTTGGATATACGAATTATATTTCTTCTTGTTCAAGCGATACAGTGCAATTGCTGCAATATGATTCACATAAAACCAACTATCTCCCCGATGATAACTCTGATTATTCTGACCAGTATACTGCGCGTGGTAGAGTGGATGATCTTTTGCAATCGTCGAAAGTCCACCACCAATATTCCAGTCGCACCATAATTTTTCGAGTGCAGCATCAAATACTTCTTCCCATTCAAAAGAAGATAATAATTCAGGATAGAGATAATATGCAATGAATATATTCGGTCGCAGGACATCACCAAACTCCCCAACGACTCCATCGCGTAACATATATTTCCCGTCCTGTTTGAACAAGAATGTTTCGCGGACACGCGCACGCATCTGTTCTTCAAGTTCAACAAACTGAGTCAAGTGTTCTGCATTTACCAGTCTTCCCTTTTTTTTGACTAATTTATTCGAGAGAAGTTCGTTCAGCATATTGATGAGCCGGAGCATTCCTAAAAAGAGTGTCTGGATTTCAATACGTGCGCCTGTCCGATGATCATGCGCTCCACCACCGACAACTCCTGCAGTATCATCAAAAAAAGTATCCATCCATGTTTCAAGTGCATTATTGATAACAAGTCCATCACGTACAAATCGTTCTTGGAGTGCAGTGATTGAATATTCAAGTATTCCTTTCACGTAGATTAATTCGTTGAATGTAAAAAATTTGTTGAACTCATCCTTCAACTCGAGTAGATTCATGAAATCTTTAATGCGTTTAAAGAGCCAACCCACACTATCTGCACTTGCAAGCGTATTATCAAGATTTGCACCTGATGCAATATTGTTCAGCCGTCCATCAGTTCTGAGGTGTTTGAGATGATTCCAAAGAATGTTTTTACTTGCATGATAATGTCCTTCGAGCATGAGTCCATAGAGTGATATCAATTCATCACGTGACCACTGCTGAAAAAACCACGGCAGGCCTGCCCATAATCCGATGGTTTGCACCATACCACTCGATGATACATCCATAAGCAGATGGGAAAGTGTATGTGTTGCACATGCATAACCCATTGCAATTTTATTCATACGCTTAATAGGGACACGTGATAATTCTAAAGACGATCGCGGAACAATAATACTTGATACATACTCCTGCGCAGATTTTTTTATTTCAGAAATAGTGGCATATGCCTCTCGCGCATGAGCCAATGCCTGTTTTTTATCAGGACCTGCACTGCAGGCAAGAATTGTTTTTTTCCTTGCATTGGATACAGTAATACTACACGCCTCATAGGCATAGAATTCCGCAGCTGCCCCACGCGACGCATCATACGTATATTCGCGTTTCACCCATTTATTTACCAACGTAAATGCAGGAGCACCACAAATAACAAGATACATCCGATGATCGACAAGAGATAAGGATTCGTCAGTATATTGCACGTATTCAACAACGACGCAATCTTTTTCTTGTGTAATAGAATATATTCTTCCGAATTGAGGATGTTCAATAACACTGCGAAAATCGAGTGTAAAGAGTACCTCTCCGATATATCCTTCGAGTGTATACACGAGCGCATTTCTCGTCAACATCAACGTTTCAGTGATCCCGTCTGCATAGCAGCGTTCTTGTGTCGCAAATGTATTTTTTACTTCACGCAAAGGTATACTTGCTTCCTCTGTTCCCTGCAATGTAATGTTTTCAATAATCTTATATGGAACATATTGATTTTTCCGTAAACAAGAGAGCACATGCCAACCCTGATAATTGGTTACGAACGAAGATGCAAGAGGTAATGCAAGATAACTCCCGCTTGGAGAAAGTGTAAATAATTGCGCGTGACGTTCATTCAACTCGTGTAAAGAACTCTTCTGAGTAATTTCCAATTTTCCTGCACGATGAGTGATATTCATACGGTGTGAAATATTACGAATGATAAATCTCTGATGAGTCCCCAATATTCACTTTTTTTGATGTACCCTGCATAACTGCATGTTCTCCAACAGTCGAATCAGAAAGCTTTACATCAATTAATTTTGCATCAGTGTCAATGATAGAATTGACAATAATAGAATTACGTATGACTGCACCTTTTGCGATAGACACATTTGGTCCAATAATTGAATTCTCGATGATCACATCATCGTCGATAAAAACCGGTTCAATAATGACGCTGTTGATTGGTTCGGATTTACGTACAGGATGTTTTTTGAGTAATGCTTGGTTCGTTTCCAGTAATGTCTCGAATGCGCCGCAATCATACCATCCATCAACAGGTGCAGTAGTTATCTTTTCACCAGAAGAAATAAGATGCTGGATTGCATCAGTTAAGAAGAATTCGCCCTTCACCGTGATCTTTTTTTCATAGATGTAATCAATGGCGTCGAAAAGTTTTTTTGCACTCTTAAAATAATAGACCCCGATATTTGCAAGTTTAGAAATTGGTTCGTTCGGTTTTTCAACAAATTTTGTAATATATCCTTGTGCATCAAGCACCGCAACACCGAAACGCTTGTAATCCTCGACTTCTTTAACCCAGATAATCCCATCGATTGCAGGATCATGACGTACCTTTTCGATGAGTGAGAGGTCTGCTTCAAAAATCGTATCAGCATAAATGATGAATATATCTTCATCAGCAGCAAATGCAGTTCGTGATAATCCAATTGCGCCCGCTGTTCCATCACGAACTTTTTGTTCGATAAAAACAGATTCAAAAGAATATGTTGTACGGATAGACGATTCCATTTTTTCTTTTAAATGTCCAGTAATAAAAATCATCTCAGAAAATGATAATTTCCACGTATTCACAATATCATCTATAATATATGCAAGAACTGATTTTCCTGCAACATGGAGTAGTGGTTTTGGCTTGCTGTGGGTATGCGGCCGAAGACGCGATCCGAAACCCGCGACAGGAATGACAATTTTCATACGATCACCTTACTGGCCTTTAGGAATCAAGGATTTAAATGTTCGATGGTTTTATTGACCTTGTGCAATGCAAGTGTATGTGCAATAAGATATCCACGAATGAGCGTATTCCAATCAGCATAGGTTGAAGTGTTTTTTGCGTGTACACGCGAATCTGCATGTGCGCGTTGATCCTGTTTGAGAAAATCGTAGAGTAATGTCGTAAGCCGAGATACACACTCTTCCTCAGAGATATTTGCGCGTTCAATAATAGAAATACCTCCCATAAAAATATCTCTCTTCGCTGCATGAATGGCAGGATGATTTTTTATGAAGAGCCCAAATCCTGCAAGATCTGTTGTGATTGCAGGGACACCAAGCGCGCAACTTTCAAGTGGCGTATAACCCCACGGTTCATAATAACTCGGAAAAATTCCGAGGTCGCATCCAATCATCGAATCATAATACGCAAGATCGAGTAAACCGTCATGACCGTCAAGATAGATCGGTTCAACAATTATTTTTATCGGATCATCTTTCGCATTCATAAAACCGTATTGTTTTAAATCCTGCAAAAGAATATTATTCTCTTCTTGCACGAGAAGATGTGTTGAAAGAGGAGGATTTTGAGATGACAAATCTCCTTGTGCATCGCGGTGAAGATGTGAGTAGAGAAGGGGTGAAAGAATAGTTGAAAGAGGTGAGGACTCTTGCGAACTCATAAACGCCGTCAGTACTTGTTGTACGATTTCAGATTCATGAGATACTATTAATTCCTTCATGTGCGCGTATGCATTTTTTTGTTTCACGAGATCTTCACGCACTCCACGATGTTGCATGGGAACCCAAAAAAACATCGCAACAGTGCTGTCGGACTTTTCTTTAACCAACTGTTCGCGTAATTGTGCAAGTGATTTGATAATAATATCATATCCTTTGGTATGATGCTCAAATCGTCCGATGGTATAAAAAATACTACAGCGATTAAGGTTAAATACATAGGATGGAAAAAAAGTATACGTTAAAAATTCCTTAATGCGCGTGTTACTCTCATGATACGTCGTCATCATCGTTTCATGATCAGGGAAACGCATTCCATCAATTCCGTTCAAGAGGAGTATTTCAGGAGTCCGCCCGAGGAATCGTTCTGCTTCATGTGCAGTAATGTGAGAAACAGTCGTAAATACATCTGCAGTATTCGCTGCTGCTTTTTCAAGGAGATGCTTTGCTTCAATACTATAACGATATACTTCGGTAAGTACATCAATATGTTCAAATTCATGGTAAAGGTCACGATTATTTCCTGCAAGGCATCGTCCAAGAACAGTGGCATGAGTGGTAAATACACAAGCGATATGTGGTGCGTATTTTTTGAGATAGAGAAGCCCGGATCCTGCTATCCATTCATGAAATTGTGCAATAACAGTTTGAGGAGCAACAGGTGTTGTGGTACTTGGCACAGTACCGACTGCAATGTTTGTTGTAGTATTTGTTGTAGTATTTGTTGTACTGTTTGTTTTTGAAGAATGTATACTTTGTTCAAATTGTGCAATAACCATCCCTGCAGCATGCCCCCAGAGGAGCGGTTCTTCAAATTCATAATACCCCCGTAATGAATCAATCTGATAATTGTCCCAATACCATTTCTTGATTTCATTTTTTTGCGCAAAAAGAGAATTGTATTCAACAAGAATGACTAATGGTTTTGATTCAACGCGCTCCCATCGACCATAATGTAAGATTATCCCCTGACGTACAAGTTGAGAACACGCATCACTCCATAATTCAGGAATGGGTAATTCATACCATTCAATACGTGCCTGCGCAGGAATATAGGGGCCGATAAGAATATAATTTGCATACTGCTTTGCGATATGCGCAGCCTTACTCTCAAGGACTGTATAAATCCCGCCGACTTTATTACATACTTCCCAGGATACTTCAAAAAGGAATCGATCAGGAAACGGCCCGAGGGGTTGCTGTTCAAGAGATTGCTGTTCTACAGATGATTGTTCAAGAGGCTGCTGCTCGATAGATCCCGATGGATTAGTAACACTATTCATCATTTCTCCAGATAGTATTTTATAATCTAATAATTCTTAAAAAAAAGGATATACACCAAAAGTCCAACAACAGTGATGATAAGGACGGTGTAGAGTGTAACCCAAAATATACGCTCAACATGATCAACAGGTTTCGGATGCGGAAGTACTGATGCATCTGCAACACTATCCTCTTTTGTTGGACCTGCTGCGGCGTTTGCTTTCACCGTGTCTAACGCAAGTTCTGATGATTTTTTGCGAACAAAAAATTCATACCAATTATTTTTTGAAGGTTTTGTTGCTGCAAAAATAGGAAGTGAACGAGCAGTCGGACGAAGAAGTGGAGATGAAGAAGATGTTGGAAGAAAAAATGATGATACCGAAGATAACGGAGTCGTCGAAGAGGTAGTAGATGTTGAATAAATACTCACCACTGCAGCAGTTTTTTCTGCATCTTTTTTTAATGGAGGTGTTTCTTTTTCAGATGGTTCTCTCTTGATAAAAAAATCATACCATTTATTATTCGCAGGATTAGGTTTCACTTTTAATGGTGCAGAGGTTGATATCGAAGAGATAGATGGTGCCATGGAAGGAGCAGGAGTTGACACTTGAACAGCAGATGGGGGGACAGCAGATTCTGAAGCAGACGTGATTATTGGCGATAACAACGCAAACTCTTTTTTCGTGATGCGTACAAACGATTCTTGGGCAACGAATTCACGCAATTGCTGTTCGAGTATACTCGTAATTTCTTCTCGAGAACGTACGTTACGAACCTTTGTGGCGAGTTCATAATCACAGAGTATAAACTCAATCCAATTCGCAAAATCATTTTTTTCAGCAGTAACAAAAACATAACATGCATCATCAGAAAGCGTGCAAATACTGCGATATAATTCGGAGAGACTTTTTGCACGTCTTCCATCATGGAATACGAATTCCTTTTCATATGAAACGTCGACCATATTTCACCTCTTTTATGCCGTACTCCGGTGTGCCTTATATACATTACCTCTTTAATTCAACGCATCACGGTTCCACAATCATCGAATATGCAGTGTCGTTGCAGGAGTTGAAGTATTTACTGTTGTTGATGGCAACGATGCAGTCGCATAATCACTGCGCATATCATGACTTATTTTACGTTCGCGATTTATTCGATTCAATCGATGGACAATATCATTCAGGATATTCATGAAATTAATATACGATTCATAGGGTGTATCGTATGGATTAAAATATTTGTGGACATCACCATCATTAAAATATTTTGTACACATATAATAAAAGTGATCGCTCGTCGTCAGTTTACGCCAGTCATCAATCAGTGATTGATTGTGTGATTGTTTGATCTCATCCTCAATAGCGTACAATTCTTTGAGTGCAGAATTCTGCATGGAATTCCCACGCCACGCGCTTAAATCCCGTTCAAGATCTGCCCACGATATAAATTCAGGAATATCAAGTTCTCCAATGGCCGGATATGCTACAAGTTCAGAGACAGTAACAAAATGTGTTCCCGGATGTGCATACAGTGCATCAGGGAGTTTTTCGAGGAATGTAAAAATACCGGTATCTTCCCATTGGTGCTCTCCAAATGTCTCATAATCAATGAACAAATTTACTGAGTGGCCGTCACTTTCGTGAATCCATCGTGCATATTTTTCAGGACTTAACGGGTACTCTTTCCATCCTTTATCTCCAAACCGGAATGCAATATCGTCGCTGAGCTTGTAATTTTTGAGCAGAAGCCTCATATGGCCATCTTTAACCGTATGTACATAGTTCGGATTTCTCCAGGACATAATATGATCTGCGCCTTCAGTAAGAACTGCCTCGTATCCTAATCCTTCAAGAAATTTGCCGAGTGCATTATTGTAGATAAGTTCAGTATTACGAAATATTTTGGGTTCTTGATTAAAAAGTGATTTAATCTTTTGCGTATGCAGTGTTATCTGCTCACGAAATTCTTGCAGGGAGTATAGGAATGCAAGACTGTGATAGTATGTTTCTGCAACAAACTCCACGCATCCTGTTGCCGCAAGGGCCTTAAATGACTCAATCACTTCAGGAACATATTTTTCTAATTGTTCAAGAACAGTTCCGGTAATTGAATATGAGATCTTAAATGGCCGATTCGTGTTCTTATATTTGTTAATAAGTGCTAATAAGAGCGTGTTTGTTGGGATATAACATTTTTGTGCAACCTTTTGAATGATTTCCTTATTTTTTTCATCATCAAAATACTGACTTGAATGTCCAATATCAAAAACGCGATATCTTCCCATACGGTGCGGTTGATGGACGTGAAAATAGAGGCAGACGTTTACCATGCAGTTTTCACCTCGACAAGCGGCAATGACGCATGAATTCGCGTGTGGGATGCGGTAATAACATCACGATAGAGTGCGATACATTTTTGTGCAGGAGTGTTCCAGGTAAATGTTTTGACCTCAAGGAGTCCGTGCAATTGCAGTTCATGATGAAGTGCGCGGTAATTCAGTACAGAAATGATCTTATTTGCAAGTTCATCAACATCCCAGAAATCAACTTTTAATGCATTCTTTAATACTTCAGAAACACCGGATTGTTTAGAAATAATGACTGGCGTTCCATTACGAAGCGCTTCAAGCGGTGTGATACCGAATGGCTCACTTACTGATGGCATGACATATAAATCCGCCATTTTGTAGGCAAGATCAACATCGCGCCCTGTGAGGAATCCTGCAAACAGTACTTTCCTACCAATACCGAGTTCAGCAACACGCTGAATGATTTTTGCTTCCATATCGCCTGATCCTGCAACAATAAAAGTTACATGGGGATCAAAATCAAGCACTTTTTTTGCTGCTTCAATAAAATAGTCCGGACCTTTTTGTAAGGTAATCCTTCCCAGGAAGAGTACAATCTTTTCTGCATGGGTAATTGTAACAGGTTTAGCACACTCCTCACTATCAAAAAAATCAACTGCGTTGTGGATGACAGTCACTTTGTCTTCAGGAATATCATAATAGGTCGTGAGTATATTTTTTGTGAATTGAGACACTGCAATAATATGATCTGCCGCATGCATTCCCGTACGTTCAATATCATAAACATATTGATTTATCCCGCCAATATTCCCTGAACGATCGAATTCTGTGGCATGAATTTGCACAATGAGTGGTTTTCCAGATTTGCGTTTTGCCTGGATTCCTGCAGGGAATGTCATCCAATCATGACAGTGGATTATGTCAAATGATTCTTCACCTGCAATTATTCCTGCAATGCGTGAGAATCGATAGACCTCTTCATAAATATTTTTCCCATAGAGTTTTCCTGAGAGTGTATGTTCTGAAAGTTTCTGGAAGTGGCGTTCATATTCTGTGGTGTACGCTGTTTCTGAAAGATAGGGTGTAAGAATACTATCCACTGGTCTAAAATTGACCGAATCAATAGATTTTTGGGATTTTAAATTTGATGCAACAATCAAATCAACAAATTCTGCCTTAAGATCAGGAGGTCCTTGAGGCATCACAAATGTAACATGAATATTATTTTGTGCAAGTCCTTTTGTTAGGCCATAGCATGCTGTTCCTAAACCACCTGAAAAGAATGGCGGAAATTCCCATCCAAACATCAGCACGCGGGGATGACGCGGAACATCTAAACTTTGAGAATTTGTACTTCCAAGATTCATACTTCTAGAATTTATATCTGTAGATAGGATATTATCTGGCACTCTGGCATCTGATACTGAAGTATTCGTATCTGTATGAGCTATATTACTATCCATATAATCCTCTTTTACAACTATTACTACATCTAAAACTCATTCACCAAACCCTATGTTCACATTGCCCTCAAAAGAAGGCGATTCCCTATGTTATCCATCCTTACTATCAGCGTTTATAAATATTCTTATTTCTTATAGCAATTTTCATAAATTTTCGATGAATATGTTTTAAAAAATTGTTTATGTTATTGCAATTTGAACAATTTTCGCACAAAACACTAAATAAGTGAATAAGTTAATAAGTTTAATTGTTAATTAGCTTAAGTAGTAACCGAAAAGTTTAAATAGTTCTTCATTTCTAAATAAAGATATGGAACTTGCTGAAGAGATATGTACGAATAATAAATGGGCATTGCTCCAACTCATTGCAGAAGAACCACAAACACCCTCAGCATTAGCACTAAAAACACATACCAGCATATCAAATGTGGTCCAACAACTCAAGCTTCTTGAAGCATACAACATTGTTACGCACGAACGCGCACCCTTACAAGAACCTGAACAAAAAACAACGACAAATGTAAAAACACGCATAAAAGTCTCTGGTAAACCAAAAAATATCTACACCCTCACAACCCAAACAATTTACATGACGATACTACGCAAAGGACTCGCACAAAAAAAAACCATCAAACTTGATTCTAATAATATTTTATTATTTACGACCATCGCAACCACAAACTCTGAAGATGCGTTTTTTATCCTCAAATTCATGATGACCCATGAAGACCTCATAAAAAAGACAAAGGCTATAGGGTTTTTAAAATCTACGCGCGAAAGTATTGAACTCTTCATTATCAGTGACCATCTTGAAGAACTCAGATCAAAATTCAGCAATATCTTTGTCCAAGACCTTTCAGGAAAGACTAAAAAGATTGTGAATTGGAGCCATAACGAATATGAGATTACAGATGGTCTGCACCGAAGTGACCCATATTTTGTTGGAATGATAAAAACCGTCACCCCACTCTACGACCCTAAAGAATTGTTCAAAACACTGACTAAAACTAGGGCGCCATGAAATTCGACGAATATATCAATAACATGAACGAAGATGAACTCTTAATATTCGAGAAAGATTTGAGGGAAGGATATATCCAAAAATATCTTGACCGAAAAAAAGAATTTTATAAAATTAAGGGTAAACAATGCCCGGTATGCGATAATCATGTTGAAGAGGATTGTTTTGTATTCATCTGGGGCGAACCATCCCTTCGCAAAAAGGCGCATTTCTGCGGTATTGACTGTCTCGAATACTTTATCACAAATGTCATCAAGAAAAGCATCACAAAACAGAAAAAGTTAAAAACAGTGAGCATTGAACAAGAAAAAGCAGTTAAAAATAAAAACTAAAGGAAACAAAATGCCGCTCCGTCAACTACGTGCACTCTATGAAAAGCGAAAGGCAAATTTAGTCGATCTCTTAGAGAAAAATCCGAAGATTGACCCCGCGCGCCAACATCAGATATACGGTGCAATCTGCGAGATAGACGTACTTCTCAAAACCATCGATCACTTGCGCGAACAAGAAATCCAAGAGAATACCCATATGGATGCAAAGATGCGCGGGGAATAACACCTCGGCTTGAATAATAGTGATGCATTTTTATCTTCATTGTTCTGCAACGCAACCCTTATAAATTACGTGTATTTATCAGAATAAATGAACGAATTAAAAGTTGTTGGTAATACAATTGTTAATAGTGATGGGAAAGAAGTTATTCTTAAGGGAGCATCGATTAATGAACCGTACACTTTGCTTATTAAGGAACATCACGATTTCTTAGATGATCTCAATCACATTAAAAAATTTGGTTTTAATACGGTCAGGGTACCCATTTCTCCGGCGTATTGGCAATCAAAAAGTGATTATATAAAAAAAGCTCTTGATCCTATTGTTTCATTCACAAAAAAGAATGGTTTGTATTGCATATTAGATTGGCATGCGCAAGGAAATCCAAAAACCGGAGAAACGAGAAACATAGACCTCGTAGTAGAAGGATTCATGAAATACGATGCCCGAAATGAGATTGCTGAAAGTGCCTTGGTGACACTAGCAAAAATGTATGGAAAAGAAAAACATGTTTTATTCGAACTCTTTTCCATGCCTAATGGCATAACCTGGCAGGATTGGCGAGAGACAGCAAAACCGTGGATATCTAAAATACGACAATACACCAAAGCGATACTCATAATAAATGCCGTTAATTGGTCGACAGATTTAGGAATGCCACTACATCATCCGATAAATGAAAAAAATATCGCTTACGGCGTTATGATATACCCTAATTTCAAAAACTTTGACTCGGTTATCAAAGTAAAGAAAAAATATCCTATCATAATAAACGAATGCGGATATACTAAAAACTCTAGTGATCCTGAAGTGTTTGAAGGCAATACCACGCAGTATGCAATCCCTTTAAAGACATTAATATCAAAAAATAAACTCAGTTGGATTGCATGGGTATACCACCCTTTCGGATACACCTCAAAAGCATCTGTGCTTATTAATTCTTGGGATCCAAAGGATTTGTCTGCGTGGGGAAAGTTTGTAAAAAAAGAATTACTTTAAATTATTACGTGCATTCCTGGAAACGATAAAAAAAAAGTCTAAAGCTCTTCAGGTAAAAATTTGATTCTGTGTGTTTGTACAATTTTAAAATGTTCAATTGTTTGTATATCGAATTTCGCTCTTAGCTCTTTCAAAAGTTCATAATATTCTTGTGTTGACTTGGTATACATATCAAAATCAAGATCATACCCTCCGAGTACATGAGTTATTCCAATTATTCTATCTTGCAAAAATGTAAGTATTTTGTTTCGTTGAAGTTGGTTCACTAAATTTATTTTTACTGAATAATAATCTAAACCCAGTTTACTTGCATCTATAATTATTGTATACCCTATAATAATTCCATTTTTTTCCATTTTTTTCATCCTATGATAAATAGTCATAGGATCGACTTCTAATCTTTGTGCTAACGAAAGTAATGTTGCTCTTGCATCCAAATTTAATGTACGTAATATTTCCTTATCAATAAGATCTATTCTTACTCCCGCTTGTTCTAAATCAATAATGTGTGGTTTTTTATTGAGGTCTTTATATACGGGTAAAAATTGAAAATTTATTATTTGCGTTACTAACTTTTCTGTAACAATCCCGATTTGTTGTTGTGCTCTTGTTATAATAATATCTGCTTCATGAGCATTCTTTGCCCAGAGTACAAAGATTAAATCCCAAGCACCATCAAGTTCTGCTATCCAAAATAGTTTTTGTTCTTTTGCGATTTCTATTGCTATTGCATTCATATCTTTAACATTAATAACTTTAACACAGACGCTGTATAGTTCATATCCTATTTTTGATAGGTTAATTATCGTCCTATAACCTCCTATTATCCCTTGTTTTTCAAGTCTTTGAATCCTATACTTCACACTATCTTTTGATAACCCTATTGCTTTAGCTATTGTAGAATGGCTCTCCCGAGCATTGTCTTCCAGTAAAGTAAGTATTTTTCTATCTTTTAAGTCCAAGTTATGCATTTATACGATATAATAGAATTAACTATTTAAATCTTTCTGTAAAAGATGATAATCTCGGAGAAACTTTAATATATAGTTACATCTTCCAAATAGTAACAAAGAAACATTCAATATACAAAATGATTTATTGAGGTGAATAATAATGAATACTGCATTAAAAAAAATAAATAAAATCGACAAAATAAATTTGAAACTAGAAGCACTCACTCAAGAAGAACATGACCTAAAAAAAGATTTGAACCCTTTGCAAGAATCAATATCCATCACATCTCATGAAATAGAAGAATTCTATAAAAACATTTCAAAAACATATTGCAAAATATTAGGTTTGGATGATTATTACAAAAATAAAAAAGGATTTCACATACATAAAGCTCAAAAAAGCAAAATATTCAATTTAGATGATTTAAAACTAGTAAAGAGTTTGGAAGACATAGAAATAGCAAACCCTTGGAAAACCAGTCTTCTTAAAAATAGCATAGTGTATAGTTGTTTTAAAAAGGAACAATATTATGCATCGCCCTCCATTTTAAACAAGTACTTTCGTAGATTGGCTGTATATTTTCCTATAGGTCTTTTTGCCGGCGTTAGCGCAGGTATAGAATGTATAGTACATACTGCTCCCGGAATTATAGGAAAACCTACGCCTCTTGAATTCTTTAGCGTTTTCACGTCATTTGGGGCCGCATTTTCAACAGGAATGATTAGCTATGATCTTTTTTCGAATAAAAACACATTTGAATATGTCGCAAATCAAATAAAAACCGACACTTTGCAAAAATCTAAGAGCATAAATAAATATTTATCCCGGTGCATAGACCCCGAAGAATTCTTTAAACAACAGAATTCCACCCATCTATGATGTCATAAAAATCAGAGATTTTTAGGACGCCGGAAATTTTTAATTTCCGAGCGAGTGGTTGAAGTGGAATCTGTTGTGCTCAGGAACCACTGGTCATGGAATTCTGAGCGTCAAGAACCACATCATGTTTCATTAACTAAACAACCATGCCACTGGTCTGTGACCGGTGGTTCTTGACAAAAGAAGTTTATTTTCCATAAAGGGTATATGCGTGTATTGCCTTCACCCGGCTAATTTTATATATTATCGACTTTGGGCGGAGCTATTGATAGAAAAATTACGAGAACGTGTCCTTGAAAACAGCTCACACACATTCCGGACTGCCAAACCGCACAAAAAATTATTTCAAATCGCATTGCAAAAAATCCACGCGCAGCCGCAGAATTGTATACTTATTGATGATAAACCCGCATATATTGCTACCGCGAAAGCGTTAGGGATACACACTTGTCTCTACCAGAACAATGCGCAAACAATAAAAGAGATAAATCACTGGATAAAAAATTAATTCTTTAATTTCCAGAAAATTTTTATAGTCTACATCCAATAGAACACCATGACTATCAGTATAGTGCCTTTTCAAAAAGAAGAACAAGAAGAAGTATATCGATTCTGTATATCAATTTATGACGAATTAAATTGGGATAAAAGATATATGGACGGGCTTGATGATCTTGCTGCCTATTTCAAAAAAAACCGCGAAATCTTCTTCCTCGCCAAAGAGAATAATAAGATTATCGGGTGTGGAGGAATAAAAGAATTATCATCTGAGGAAGGATTATTAAAAAGATTCTATATAGACAAAGCATGCCGGGGAAAGGGCGTGGCAAAGCAAATTTTGGAAAAAGTCATCGCTTTTGCAAAAGAAAAGAACTATTCATCACTTGTCCTCGACACCAGAAACGATAATTATCAGGCACAACATTTCTATGAAAAGAACGGATTTGTGAAGTATGTCCCAAAGCCAATAAAAGATTGGACTGAAACATCCAATCCTAAAATGTTTCAGTTCCAGAAACTTACGCTATAACTACTAATTATCCTCTCGTCTTCTGAAAAATTACAAATCATGGGAAAAAGACGTTAGAAAAATGATTATCGCATACAGATTGGCAAACTACTATCAGCTCGATGATATGCTACACATTCGCAGCAGACACCGTGACGCTCGCAATCCGTATCTGGACAAGGACAGTTCTTCTCGTTTCGGGTTTTATTCAGGCACCGTACCACACCGATCGTCTCTGTATCATATCCGTTTCACTTTCATCCCATCCACGCCATCATCAACTGCATATCCTTTCGATTTCAATAGATTGCGTAATTCGTCTGATTTTTTCCAGTCCTTGGCTTTGCGTGCATGGATGCGTTCATCAATTATTTTTTGAATGTCCTGAGGAATTTCAACACGTTCTTCAACAAGATGTTCGAGTCCTAATCCAAATATGTTGTCGAATTCAAGTGCGAGTGTATATTTCTCGTGATTATTCAATGTTTTATCTGTAATAACATTCCAGAGTACTGCAAGTGCCTTGGGCATGTTTAAATCATCATTGATGGATTCGAGAAATTCATTACGATATTCGTCCATGCCTTTTACGTCTCCTTGTTCAATCGCAGAAGTATCTTTTCGATATTCAATAATTTTATTCTTCAGATTCTTGAATGCATTCTGTGCTGCTGCAAGTGATTCATAACTGAATGTTAAGGGGATGCGATACTGCGTGTTAAGGGTAAGATAACGATAATCGATCGGGTCATACCCCTCTTTCTCGAGCACTGCAAGTGTCAATATTCCTCCTGCAGATTTGGACATCTTCCCCTTATCCATGACGAGAAATTCATTATGCATCCAATAATTGACCCATTTCTTTCCAGTCGCAGCTTCTGACTGTGCAATTTCATTTGTATGATGGACCGGGATGTGGTCTATTCCACCGCAATGGATATCAAAATGTTCGCCTAAATATTTCATACTCATCGCTGAACACTCGATATGCCAGCCCGGATATCCCGTGCCCCATGGACTATCCCATTTCATCTCCTGATTTTCGAATTTAGATTTTGTGAACCATAAGACAAAGTCCTGTGGGTTATGTTTATGCTCATCGACAACAATTCTTGCACCTGCTTTCTGTTCATCAAGGTTTAATCGCGCAAGTACACCGTAATGCTTGAATTTTGCAATATCAAAATATACATTCCCATTCGCTGTATAGGTATATCCATTATGCTCGATACGTTTGATTAATGCAATCATTTCAGGGATGTGCTCTGTTGCACGGCACGTAATGGACGGATAAAGAATATGTAATTTTCGTAGGTCTGCAAAGAATGCTTCTTCATAGAATTTTGCGATTTCCCAGACACTCTTACCCTCACGTTTCGCGCCCTTAAGCATCTTATCTTCGCCCTCATCAGCGTCAGATGTGAGGTGTCCGACATCAGTGATATTCATGACATGATTGACTTGATACTTGTTGTATTCGAGAACTCTGCGAAGAATGTCTTCAAACAAGTATGCACGCAAATTTCCGATATGCGCATAATAATAGACAGTCGGACCGCACGTATACAAACCGACCTTACCTGCATGGATGGGTTTGAATTCTTCCTTGACGCGAGTAAAGGTATTGTAGAGTTTGAGTGCAACCATACTTTACTAGATAACGAGCGATTTTAAAAATGTTTAGATTTATACCATCCTCTCATCTCTTCGTATATATTCCATAATTTCCAAGCAGTCCTATCCGTCCAGAATCCGTTAAATGTATACCAGAATCTTTTGCCCATATCTCAAATATTGACGCATCATATCCTTTTGATGCGCCCCAGACATCAGAATAAATAATATGATTTTCTTTATCGACCTTAAATGGCATTCCGGTCTTTTCGTAATATTTTATCCTCGCTGCAAGCGACTGCTCATTTTTTGCAACAAGAGTGATAAGGATATTATTTTTTGTAATATGAGCTATATCTGTAAGTGTTTGAGATTCATTTCCAATTATCGGAAGGCTATTCCATAGGCAGCAGGAATTATCAAACTCATTCTCCTTAAAAATCGAAGCGATTTCACGTGCATCCTTATGATAATAATAAGACAGCGGCGTATAATCCCACGGATCCTGTTTTTCGTGATCTTCACGTATCTTATCAAGATCGAGATTAATGTCAAGCCCCGAGTATTGTTTACAGGTAGGACTAAGATACTGAACAATTCGTGCACGTCCACATGCGACATCAAGTATTGAACCACTCATAAACGCAGTAACTAATTTTCCTTCTTCTTTGAAATACTGTTGAAATCCCTCATTCATAATAGCAGGATCTAATGCGTGTGTGGTTAATTGGGTGTTATTCATAACCACTATTAAGTGATAATATATATATAAATTCTTTTATATGTTTCTTGTGCAAGATATCAAAAACTATAAGAATAGTGCCACTATTTACATATTATGCTTGATTTGATTGATAAGAAACTCCTATACGCACTCGATACTGATTGCAGGCAAAGTTGCAGTCAGCTTGCACGTAAACTTAAAATACATCGCAATGTCGTATTATATCGTATTAAACGATTGGAACAGGAAAAAATCATCCGTGGATACTTCACTGAGATCGATATAAAAAAACTCGGGTTTCATTCGTTCCGATCACTCATAAAACTCAGTAATTATACGACGCAAGAACGCGAGAAATTCATCAACGCTATAAACGCAACCAAGGAAGTCATGTGGTTCATGGAATGCGATGGACGATGGGACATTGACATCGTAACCGTCTGGAAAACAATTCCTGATTTTGAGCAGTTTCAAGAACAGCTCCATATACAGTTTAATGGGATTATTGAAGAGGAACAGATCGGGATGCTTATGCAGCTCGAACATTTCCCGAAAGAATATTTTATAACCACAAAACGCACCGCATTTGTCGACCGAAAATTTGAAGAAACAGAGATAGCAATCGATGCTAAGGATTATGCGCTCCTGCGCATCCTTGCAAGCAATGCAAATATCGGGATTATTACGCTTGCAAAAAAATCAAGACTCAGCATCAACACAGTCAAGGAACGATTAAGAAAGCTTGAAAGAAATAATGTCATCCTAGGATACCGGCCGTTCATCAATACTGCAGCGACAGGATACACCTATTACAAGATTTTTATCACACTCAAGCATTATGATGCCAAATCATTTCTTGCACTCAAGACATTCTTTCGCGCGCATCCGGGAGTGATCTATTTCACAAAATACCTCAATGGCTCAGATCTGGAGATCGAGATCCATCTCCCTTCGCGGGATGCACTGCAAAAGCTCGAAGAAGAGGCGCGCGCACAATACGGCGCCATCATCAAGGACTGGTATGTGCTCCGATTCACCAAAGAACACGCATATCGATATATCCCTGAGACATTCTGAGCAATAAAAAAGTTTATAAACAATACTAGTCGTAAATGCATCGGTGAACCTATGGATCAAACAATGCCTCCTCAAGTTGTGAATCTTCTCGAAGTCATCAGTACTATTGATAAATCAAAAGCAGATATCCAAAGAAGTATAAAAAATATTACTGACCGCAAACGGGCAGGAGTTGAAAAGATTATACAGATGGTTGCCGAACAAGATATCTATAATCCAGAGACTATTGGTGCGCTCGAAAAAGAGTATGCGAACCTGAAATATCTCGTCGATGTCGAGAAAAAATATGGACAGATGCTGAAATTCCGGATCCAGAAAACTCTAAATGCATTCAATACCTACAATGATCTCCTCAAGAACACCCCAGAAACAAATGATAATGTTAAAAATATCCTTGCGCAGCTGCAGAAATTAATAAAAAAATGCATCGAACTCCTGGTTCTTGTCAATGATACGATTGACAATTCTACGACGCGCATGGATCAGGAGAAAGAGTTCTTGAATGCAGTGAGCAAGAAGCCAGAGAACATCGAAGAATATTTTCAGTTCATCAAACTCACACTCAACGATGCAGAAAAATTCAATGGCCGTGTTGGAACAATAGAAAAGCAGCTTGAAACAATGACCGAAAACGTAAAGAGAGAGCTCAAGAAGCTATCTCCTGAAGCAGAGATTAGAATGATGATTTATGGTATTTCAATAGCTATGCTCGGGTTAATTGTGAGCACAGTTATTGGTTTCAATCTTGCAACACCGATAAGCATACTTGTTATAGGAGACTTTCTTATCAGTAAAAAATTTTTATTAGGAAAAATCGATGCAGGGATTATGGCGCTCAAGAAAAAGGTCACAGACAGAAAAAAAGGAATTTCATTCCCGCAAAAAGCATAATTGTTCAGAATTCGGAATATTCCCTTAAATTTTTTTCTTCTGTATTATGATATATTCTCCCATTTCAATTCATAAGACAATAATTTTTTAATAGTTTCTTTCACGTCGATAAGTTTGATCCGTTTCTGTTCTTCAGTATCACGATTACGGATGGTTACTGTTCCATGATGTGGTGATTCAGGTTTAATCGTATCATAATCGACGGTGATGCAGTAGGGTGTTCCGGATTCGTCCTCGCGCAAGTAACGTTTACCGATGGATCCTGCACTATCATAACGCGCACTAAATTCTTGCTGCAATGTTTCGAATAATTGCAGTGCATTCTCCGCGAGCCCGTCTTTTTTCATGAGGGGGAATACTGCGACCTTGACTGGTGCCATGTGCGCAGGAACAAGAAATTTTGTCTTGCCCTCTTGTTCATCAAATTTTTTATAAAAAATGTCGAGGAGTGCAAATGTCGGCCTGTCTGTTCCAAATGCAATCTCAATGATATGAGGGATTTCATTCTTGTTTTCTACAGTAGCTTCTTCATTGAATGCACTTAATGATTTTCCGGAGAATTTCCCGTGCTGCGTCAAATCATAATCCGTACGATCATGCACGCCGCAGATTTCAAACCATCCAAAGGTATTCAACTGAACTTCAATATCCCACGCATCTTCAGCATAGAATGCTTTTTCATCAGGGTAATGTTGCCGAAGTCGGATCTTTTCTTGAGGGATACCTATTGATTGAAATAATGAATAGGCAAGATGAACTGCCCATGCATATGCCTTGTTCTTGAAATAACCATTCTCGAGCGCTTCGTGAACAGTAATCATTTTTGGTCCCTGTTCCTTCTCCTGAAATTGCCATGGCCAGAGTAGCATCTTGTTGTGCTGGACATCAACATATTTTTCAAAATTATTCTTTTGATTCTTAAATAAAAATAATTGTGCTTCTGCTTGGGTGAACTCTCTACAACGCATCACATGTTGACGTGGACTGATCTCATTACGATACACTTTACCGATCTGAAATACTGCAAACGGTAATTTCTTTCTGAAAAAATCTGTGTATCGAAGAAATGGGAGATAGGTTGTTGTTGCAGTCTCCGGACGGTTATATGCTTCAACATCAAGACCGACGGTGGTTTTCATCATTAATGTATGTCTTTTAATCTCTTTATTGAATGCACTTTTACAGGATGGACATTTGATTCCTTTAGATTCAATAAGCCCGATAAATTCTTCATCAGTCTTATGATCAAAATTTTCTTCAGGAAATGCTTCTGCAAGTAAGCTATCGACGCGAAAATTCGCCTTACATTTTGAACACGTGATGACAGGATCAGTAAATCCGCCAAGATGCCCTGATGCCTGCCAGACCTCTTTTTGCATGATTGTCGGGCATTCGACTTCCCAGAAACCATTCTTTGTATAGAGTTTTCTGATTTCATTCTCGACATTGTTCTTGAGAAGTTTACCGAGTGGCGCATAGGTATAGAATCCTGCAAGTCCGCCATAGATTTCCGGCTCTGGACCCCAGATGAATCCTTTCTGCTGTAAGAATGCGATGAGTTCATCATAATACTTAGACGAGGATTTTTCTTGCACATCAGTTTTTGTCATAGTAGAACGAATGAATCCTGAGTTTAAAAAGTTTTAGATGCAAAATGAAAATACCTTTATAAAATATGGCGTATTCCCTATTGCATGGCAAGGGATATTACCGAACAAATACAGCTTATTGAAGAAGGTATAAAAAAACTTTCAGCAAATATCGATATTAGCGAGAATGTCAAAAATCCTATTGCAGTTGCCGCAGGATATCTTGGGATTAATGTAAACAGTGGAACATTTACAGAGGGAAGCAAACATTCTCCTGCATCCATAGATAAACAGATTAATAAAATGTATAATGAGGGCCTCGGACTTATCATAAAAACATTAGTAGAACGAAATGAAACATTACTCGACACATTCCATGAGTTAAGTGCTATATATACTGTGATGCAGGTTCACCATTACCAAACTGACAATCCGAATAACACCACTACGCGACTTGCGACTCCTCGACAGATATATTATGATTTATTCATCGCATTCAACCAAGGCATGAATTATGTATTTGAGCATAAAGGTGCACCTGCCTCACTCAAAGAATTCAAGAAAGAATATAAGCGGATTCGCAGTCAAGAAATCCTTATCGTATAAACAATTTTCAAAACTATTTCTTATCCGCAATCGCATAAACAATCTGATTTGTAGTCGTACCCCAAGAATATGTTCCTTCCTTTTTTTCAATCTTTAAAATCTTGAATTCCCCAGTCGAGAGGCCTTTGCGGAGGTGATAATAGATTAAACGGAGTGTGACTGCAGGATATTTGTCAATATAGTATTTATAGATCTGATACCCGTATGATGGACCGTGTTTGAGTAAGAGTTCACGTATTCGTAAACGTACTGCAGAATCAAGCGGCCTTCCGACCGGTCTTTTCACAAACTCTTTTTTCTCCATACACCTGCCTGATATGAACAACTTTAAAAATGTGATTACATCACGCATAATATGAAGATGATAAAAATACTTTGCGTACTTTCGCAGGAAAACATTCCACTTGCCAAACTCGAGATAGAATCACTTTTACACACCACAGGAAAAATTGTTGATGAATATCTGTTCATTGCTGATGTCTCATCAAAAAATCTTGCAAAAGTTTCCCGGCTCGCATGCACGAAAAAAGTTGGCGAAATCCTGTTTACTTCTTCTACGGTACAATTTGAAAAGACACTTACGCGATTTGACTTCTCGAAACAATACACGAAAGACTTTGCAGTACGCATGCACGGAACACCATCAAAAATATCAGGAAAAATTATTGATGAAAAGTATCTTGCAGGTTTTGTCTGGAGAAGTATTGAAAAAGAACAAAAAAAAGAACCAAAAGTTAATTTATCAAATCCAACAACACACTTCGAATTCTTCTTCGAAAAAGACGTTTATTGCGCGCGAATGTTTTGGGAGAATACTGAGCGATTCGATGATCGCAAAGCACATAAGCGACCTGCCTTAATTCCTACCTCCATGCATCCAAAACTTGCACGAACACTCGTCAATATTCTCGATTCCAAAACCATTGTTGATCCTTGTTGTGGTTCTGGCGGCATCCTCATCGAAGCAGGGCTCATGGGACTGACGATAAAAGGATATGATATTGACGATTCCTCGCTGCGCAAAGCGCAGGATAATTTTTCGTATTATAAGATTTCAGGAATACTTGCAAAAAAAGATTTCCACACCTTCAAGACATTGAAAAACGTCGTTACTGACTTACCGTACGGCAAGAGTTCACGTGCGAAGGGCGACATTGAACAGCTCTATATGGATTTTGTAAAGCGCATTACAGGCCGCGCAGTCATTGTCATGCCGGATTTTGTGAATTTAAAAAAAATATTCAAAAAAAGTCTTTCATCAAAATTGACTGTACAAGCAATTATCCCCTATTATGTGCATAAGAGTCTGACACGGATGATTGTGGTTATTGATGAGAAGAGATTAATAAGAAAAGATAACTATATAAATATGCGATAGTAAAAGAGACCATGGCATTCATCATCCTCTATATTACCCACAAGAATATACGTGAAGCAAAAAAGATCGTTAATCATCTTCTCGAAAAAAAGCTTATTGCGTGTGCTAATTTCTTTCCGATAGAGAGCAGTTATTGGTGGAATGGAAAGATTGAGAATAACAAAGAAATCGTTTCATTAATCAAGACTAAAAAAGAGAATTGGAAAAAAGTAGAATCTGCAGTCAAGAAAATCCATCCCTATAAAACGCCATGCATCATGAAACTTACTGTTGAAGCAAATAGTGATTATGAGTTATGGATTAGTAAAGAGACGAGATAAAAATTAAAAAAACCAGAGCAATTATTTCTCTTTCTTGCTTAAATCTTCGTAGAGTTTGATCGCTTCCTGTGCAGATTTTCCTTCGTGGATGATCTTTTGGAGTGCTGCAGTGAGTGCAAGGGGCTTATCGTGCTGCCAGATGTTTCTGCCGATTGCCATTCCCGTAACTCCGAGTTTCATGACTTCTTCAGCCTCCTTCAAAAATGCGAGTTCTTCAATCTTATCACCGCCCGATACGAGTACGCGCGATCTTCCTGCACATTTTACAACCCAGCGATAACTTTCTGGATCATTATTATATTTTAATTTGAGAAAATCTGCGCCGAGTTCGAGACCCATACGCGCGCCATACGCAAGAATATCCTTATCCAGTTCATTCTTCACTGTCGGTCCGCGCGCATACATCCATCCAATGACTGGAACGCCATAATCATGCGCAGATTCGACGATTTTAGAGAACTCGTGGAGTATTTCAGGCTCCATGGGACTGCCCACAAATATCGTGTATCCGACTGCACTTGCGCCGAGCTTAATTGCGCGTTCAACAGAACAGAGTTGCCGTGAAATAACATTACTCGTAAGATTAGTCTTTCCATTAAGTTTTACAATAAGCGGTATTTCCCGATAATAAGAACCATAATATTTTTCTGCAAGACCATTCTGCACGATAACACCGTCATAATTACCTTCAAGTGCAATATCGAAGATATATTTCGGATCAATATTTTTATTGTTAAAATCTTTTGGACCGTGCTCTAAGCCCTGATCACATGCTAAGAGCAATGATTTATTATTGCGAAGAATCTTATTTACATTAATACTCATACCAAACACCTCTTTATATCTCTCTAAATGAATGTTATTTTTAAATCTTTTTCTTTGCGACGACTCGTTTATCCTTTTTTGCAAGTATAAAGAGTTTTTTATCTAATAAAATATTTTTTGCACCCTTACTACTGATGACAGATTCAGCATTGAGCATCCCCATCTTGAGTGCAATTTCAAAAGGCAACCCTTTCATTATTCCTGCAACAAATCCTACACTAAAGGCATCGCCAGCGCCAGTTGTCTCAATGATTTTTACCTTACCTGGACGTGCAGTATAAAATGCATGATCGTGGATTGAGTACACATTTGCGCCATGCATTCCGTCAGTGATGACAACGATTTTCGGTCCAAGTTTTGCAACCTTCATACAGAGATTCTGCACATTAGGATCAGTATCTTCAAGTAATGCTTGCGCTTCTTCCTTGTTGAAGATGAGGATTTCAGCGTATTTAAGGATATGCGCGAGATAATGTACTCCTTTCTTTGTCAAATAAAGACTGGGATTGAATGCATACTTCATCTTATGCTTAACTGCATAATCAATAAGTTTCTTCTGTGTTAAAAAACTCGTATTCATCATTGAACAGAAATAGAACCATTGCGCTTTTAATGTTGCGATATCAACATCTTGCACGCGCAGGTTATCATTCGCACCCTTATACGCAAGGATCGTGCGGTCTTCGCCAATAGAATCAAGGATGACTGAACAACCGCACGCAAGTTTCGGATCACGTATACCAATAAATGTAACATGTTCACGTTTTAATTCGTCAAGAATGATTTGTGCATTCAAGTCATTACCTAACTTTCCTAAATATGCAGTCTTAAATCCGAGTCGAGAAAATCCTACGCCAGTATTTGTTCCGCCGCCACCTGTAAAAATTTCAAGCTGGCTGACAAGAATTTTTGCACCTAAAGGATAGCAGACTTCTGTTGCATGATGAATATGTTTCAAATGCGCATGCTCATCAGCAGTATGCGCAAAAATGTCCATAGTTGCTGAACCGACAGTGATGATGTCAAAGGATTGCGGCATAGTGTTGTATTGAGAAGAGAGATTTATAAATGTTTAGAATTTTATATATACTAGAACTTAATCTTATCCAGTATCTCATGCGCATTCATGCTCGTCAATTGCGTAGAAAAGGCATCCCAGCCTTTGCCGAGTTTTACAGAGAGTTTAGTCTGCAAAAGCCGTTTCTCATCTTCACTGATACGTGCTGCCGCATCAACATCAATGAATCCATAAGGATATCCTAAAAACACCGGATCAATACTATTACGTGCAAGAAGTGCGATAATTCCAGAAACATCGCCGCTAAATCCTCTGCCGACTTCGAATCGGAATACATAATCAGTTTTATCATGCAATTTGATAAAATAAATTTCTGCAGGATGATGCGAATTATTATTTACCGCAATGGGATGATACCAGAACGGTGCAGATGGCTCGAGTGAAAACAATCCTTGCGTTATTGCACTGCCGTTTTTCGTCGTGAGACTGCATGTTTTACTGAGCGCGCAAACATTTTTTTGCGCAAGAAGCGCAGCAATATAATCTGATTCGTGAGGATACTTCGATTCTAATGTTCCGTCAAGAATGATTCCTGTCGGGGCATATTTTTTTCCAAGAAGAGAGGCATATTCGAGTTCAGCAAATCTTCGGATTACGGTAATGATGCGTGAGCACTCAGAACGTTCAAGACCATTACGTAATGATTCATCATCAGGATTGAAGACGAGTCCATCAAAGGACGTCTTCGGAAATGTATGAACGTTCATGATGGATTCTTGTTCATGAACAATGATAAAGAATTCAAGAGTATCGCGATGGATCCGCTTATTATCCTGATAAACAATTCCTGCAGTACGGATAAATCCAATTGCAAGTCCCGCACTTAAAAATAGTGTCGTATTTCCGCCATCAACAAAAAGAAACGAATGATTATCGGTCTCTTTATTTGAGAAAGCAATAATCGGATGAAAATTATTTTTCGTAATAGGAATAGACGTATATGATTTGCCCATAACAACTGTATCACCCTGCATACTACGAGAAGATTTTTGCAACAATGTACGCATTGCATTGACTAATTCATCCATATGATTCGGAACAGTTCGGGATATAAAAAGTTAATTGAAGAAAAATAGAAAAACAAAAAAAGAATAAAAAAATTATAATCCACGTTCGGGCTGGAATGGTCTTGGCATTTCGTAGAGTGTCTTGAGCTTCAAGTATTGCTTAATCACATTCTGGAGTCGATAACTTGTCTTATAGAGATCGATTTTATATGCTTCGATTTGCGCCTTATAAATCCTATTACGAAACAATTTATCCCAACGCATCATAAAAGGTGAGTTACGCCAACGATTATTAAAATCAAGTTGCAGATATGCCCAAATGCGGATAATACAATCGCCCCGATCAGTCTTCATCTTGTGTCCCTGATGCATGACTTCAATGGATTTCATATTCAATGTCATAAAATCAATTTTAAGATAATACCGATAATACTGACTGTTTTTAGGTACCTGAATACAACGCCACCAGATGCGATGCTCTTTTGCACCACTTCCTAAAATACGCTCCAGATACATAATTTCAGGATACTCGCCACCATCAACATCAGAAAAATTTTCTTCAAGAAGCCAATTATAGACCATTTTATAGAGATTTTTCATATGAAATGTCTCTTCATTCTCTATTTCTAACTGCGCAACAAGAATGTTATGGGGACCCGCACCGTCAAATTTGAATGGCATAACGCTATTCACGTGATTTTTATTTAAAAATGTTTGTATTGACTTCGGGGTTCATCTGAAAAATGGTTGCCATCACTAGATGAGCATCTCCGAATATCCTATCGAGAAGAATGAATAGCACTAATCAGGCCATTTTTGTTTCTTGATTTTTTCGGGAAGATAAGTTTCAGAAATGCAGGAATAATTTCCGTGTATCTTTATTCCAAGACAACATAGTCAAATCTCCCCTACGTAAGTTTTTGATAGAATAATTGAGCCATTATCCTTTGGGTTAATCTCCCTTAATTAACCATTTCCAGACCGGCAGTATCATTATTTTTTTCTTATCGTGATGTATGGTTTCTTCAGTATCTTTCGTTAATATCAACCCTTCTGAGAGATGTTGTTCTTCCATTGCCTTCCATAATGCACGTAACTCCCTTTCGCGAGTGTTGAAGTCAGAAATACTTAAACAGACTTGTATGAATTGGGTAATTTTTTTCCCTTCTTTCACGGCGAAATCCACTTCAAGGTTATTGGTTGTCTTATAATAATAGATCTCTTTTTCATCTGCTAAGAGTTTCAAAAAAACTACATTCTCTAAAAGTTTTCCAGTATCATCTGAAGTCGCAAATGCGACACTGTTTCTCATCCCCGGATCTATACAATACACTTTTTTTGGATTCAGTAGTTGTCTCTTGTAAGAGCTATCGAATTTTTTTACAAACGTAACAAGATATGTCGATTCTAAGTATTCAACAAAGCGTTGAGCACTATCTAAACTCAGCCCTAAGAACGCCTTCATCTTATTGACAGAGATGATTGACGAGGTATTGCTTAAAAGAAAACGACTCAGCTCTTGAAGTTTAGTACCCTCTTTAATAGCGTATCTCGCCAGAACATCCTTAACGATTATGGTATCATAATATGCATTGAGTAATTTTCTTTTTTCTTGTAAGTCATTTGTTAACACTATTTTTGGGAATCCGCCATAGTGTAGATATTCCTTGAGGTATTTTTTTATATCATCCTCATGAACAATAATATCCATTCTTTTTTTCAGGTTCACGCCTTTAAAATCCAGAAATTCTGTAAAAGATAATGGATGAATGTGATACGCGATGTATCTTCCTGAAAGCGACGTACTAAATTCTGAACTCAATAATTTGCTATTAGAACCCGTGATAAATACAGTGGCGTCTTTACTCTCAGTCAAATATCTAACAAATTTTTCCCATCCCCGTACATTTTGGACTTCATCTAATAATACATAATGTTCTTTTTCAGGAGTAAATTCCTCTCTATAGGTTTCATAGATTTTTATCATGTCCTGAACAGTAATTCCTAACATCCTTGGATCTTCCAGATTTACTATCAGTGTATTATTTGGAGAAGTATTTTTTATCAATTGTTTGAGAACTTGCAGAAGAATGGTGCTTTTTCCACTCCTTCTTATCCCGGTTATTATGATCGGCTCTTTGGTCTTTATAGATTGAAGTATTGGCTCCACATATGATGCCCGAGGTATACCGGTATCTATGTTTTTGTTCCAAAAATTCCAATCATTAAGGTATTTTAATATATGATCTTTTTCCATATCCATCGGTAATTATATACGTAGATATACCGATACTAGCGGTAATATTTAAATGTTGTGTTTTTACATACATCGTTAGCTTTTTCATCGCTAAAAGAATGAGAATGGATTTATATACCTTATCCGTGCATACCCAGTGCGTCCTGTGAGAATTACTCTATCCAATCCTTATTCTTGATTTTCTCAGGTAAATAGATTTCAGAAATAAAACTAATCCCGCGCGCAGATAATGCCTGAATTTCTGCCTTATGACCGAACTGCTTCATCTTCTTAAATTCAATCTGCCACTCTTTACTGTTCTTAAACCAGTCATACTCAGAAATTTGTTTTAGACGAGAGATATCTTGATCATTTAATTTAATGAAATGTTTCTGCAATTCATATTTTTCAATATCATGCGCCCTGATCCCTAAAAATTTTGCAGTAGGAATAGACATCTCTTCAGCCATGTGCGCTAGACTAATAGAACCAAATTTTAATACCGAGTAAATATAATGTCCCCAAGAGTCAAAATCAGTTAATACTAATATTGGTAAATTATGCTCGGTACTCAACCTTTGCAATAATCTCCTAATCCCCCGTGTTGTCTGTCCCTGCGAGGACATGATAATGCAGTTCTGTTTTGCCCAGAATCGATCTTCGTGTAAACGTTCCCAGACCGCTGCCTTTTCCATATAAATGACATATTTTGCGTCAACTTTTTTGAATATGATATTTTCCACATTTGAAGGGATGGACCAACCACCACTTCCTAATTTTGACCAGTCAATCGTGTCGCCCATATCTTCAATAATGACTTTTCCTGCAACACTCCCCATCTTATTTGCGTTCACATTCAGATTTTCACGGGAAAAACCAGTGATGATTTCCAAATCTTCAATTGCCTTATCAGACTCTTTTTGTTCATCGACAAGATTAATCTTCGTATTCGGAATCGTACGCTTTGCCATATAGAATACGTCACGCAAGCTCGCATGTTTATTGACATCAAGAAGGGTCTTACAAATCGCTGCAACTTCTATTGTCTGCAAAAATCTTTTTGAATGTGCAGCATTGAAAAAGAATCGCTGCGCAGTCTTATCTCCTAATTGCAATGTTTTCGAATCTTTATTATAGACGACGTTTGAAAGTCCACGTACGGAAAGTTCAATTTTTGGATTCTGACCTAAGGATATATCTTTGACAATAGATTTTCCGAGTCCGATAAGTTCTTCGCGTGCAGATCCTTTATCGAGAGATAATGGCGTCATTGCAGGAGTCTTTGCAGTGGATTTTTTTGTAGTGATTATTTTTGCAATAGGCGTGCTTGCCGCAGCAATCTTTGTACTTGTAGCATTTTCTGAAAAAGTCATTTGTACTTCTTTTCCTGATTTGTTACTGTTCTTTTTAGCCATGGTCATTCTTCAATCTCAGAGTCTTCAGACCCATTCTGATCATCGTCATCATCTTTTGCTTCTCCTTTGAGTGATTCCATTTCAAAGATTTGCTGTTTAATTTCTTCCTTATTGATCATCTCCTGAAGTTTTTGTGTGATTACCGTCTTACTATCGCCGGTAAGCCGTGAAAGTGAATCTGCAACTTCAGGAATATAGCGATCAAATAAATTTGCACGCTCAAGCTGGTTTTGGACGCGATGTTTTTTATGGACATAGGTCTGTAATTTTCGCCCTGCTTCTTGCAGTGCAAGTTTTAATTCTTTAATGATCTCTGGATAATGCGCAAGTGCTTCTTTGGATTCTGAAGTAAATGGTACCCAGACTGATGCGATATGGATGACAATGGCGAGTGGACCAACAGGCAGTGCGCCATTTGATTGATTGAGACCATATGCCTTCCAATTTGTTGCGACAACAGATTTTGTAAATGCACATGCACCCTGTTGATAGAGGAGCGGGACGCGGTTAGCGAATCGCATCAGCGCTACTGTTTGGTCGCGCGGTTGGTCCCCCCCATACGCAAGACCAACTTCGATCTGGAATGGATTGCCACGATATACAAAAATAGGTCGTGTAATTGTGACATAAAATTCTGCATTAATCTCCTTTTTCAGACTTTTCTCAAGAAGTTCCTCGCCAATCGGGCTTAAACAATCAGTTGTCGGCGCCATGATTTTCGTATTCTTGATTGCCGTGATCAATTTTTCAGCGTCCTGCATAGAAATATCACTTGGATGTTTTTTAGGGTCAATAAGTGCACTATCGCAAATATCTTTTGCAGTACCGCTCCCGACGCGGGAGAGATCATTTGTCAAAAATGATTGTAATGTTCGCGATTCTGTATTCTTGAGCAACTTTATGAGAATACCGAGTTCTAGACCATACGGATGCGGTTTAATTTCAAGTGGTTCTTTAGGAAGATCGTCGCTCGCACGTGCATAGATAAATTGTTCTGCTTTAGGATTCGTATAGATAAATGTTGCGTGAGGATTCACAATCGCTGTCTGCCGGATATATTCATCAACAGACTGTGAGCCCTTCATGTAGGAACCCTCGAGATCAAGTTCTATTCGTGTCCCGCGCTCTTTATTCCATTCCTTAATTTCATCAATCATGATTTCCGGAGTGTTCGTCTGCGTATCAAGGTGAAGTTCCATATAATGTGCAGGTTTGTTCAAGGCAGTTTTTGAGAGAATCTTTGTCGGTCTGCCGGTTGTTAATTGTGAGAACATGACTGCTGCAGAGATACCGATACCTTGTTGTCCGCGACTTTGACGGAGTCGATGAAATTTACTTCCATATAATAATTTCGCAAAGATACGCGGGATTTGTTCTTTCACAATTCCCGGACCATTATCCTCAACAATGATGCGGTACCTGCTTTCTGACATCTCGATGATTTCAATACTGATTTCTGGGAGAATCTTTGCCTCTTCACATGCATCGAGTGCATTATCAACAGCCTCTTTAATTGCAGTAAGGAGCGCTTTTCGCGGATTATCAAATCCTAAAAGGTGACGATTTTTCTCAAAGAATTCTGCAACTGAGATATCACGCTGTTTTTTTGCTAAATCTTCAGCAGTAACTTGCTTATCTTTATCTTCCTTGCCGGTAATTCTATCTTTACCTGTCTTCCCAGCAATTCCGTCTTTACCTGTCTTCCCCGCAGTTCCTTCTTTTCCAGCCTTACTCGCTGTACTTGTATTCCCTTTACCCATAATCCATTCGGGGATAGAGGATATTAATAAATATTTCTATTAAGGACGTGGTTTTTCCGAGAATCGTATTATGTCTTATAAAAAATACTCTCTAAACAAATACTTTTTTAACAATTATTAGAATCCTTGAGGTTCAAGATCTGACCGGTGCATTGATCGGCGCTGACGTTCAAGCCATTTATAGACTGATGCATGCATGCTGCCCCCGAGGAGCATCTCAACAGCTTTTTTTGCCTGAGCGATGGTTTCCATTGAACCGATGATTGCAATAGTTTTTCCATATACCGAAACATAACATCCGGTTAAACTTTCAATAGTGTTTCGAGATTTTCCCTCGACACCAATAACTCGTCCCTTTAATCGCTGCTGCTGATTTTTCTGTTTAGAATATTCATTAAGTGAAATGATTTCGAGGACATAATCTTGTTTGAGGAGTTGTTTTGCAAGTTCAGGATTGAATCCCCGACTAATCGCCTTCACAACTTCGCGAAGTGCATAAAGTGTAACAGCATCCTTTCCAGTCACGACAATATCTCCTTCTTCTGAATCTACAGTAATCTTACAGTTTGTTTCTAATTCAAGTTCTTGTTTTGTCGCGCCTTTCGGACCGATAAGTACTGCGATGCGATCCTTCGTGATCTTCAAATCATAGGAATATGCCTGGTTGGCAGTGTCGTCAGCCATGATGAGAGGAATTAAGGATGCTTTTTAAAGTAGACGATTTAGAAATATCTCACTATTTTCTATGAATACCCTGCTTCACAATCTTTTCAAAGATCTGTATTTCATCCTCTTCACTAATCGGAAAGAATTTCCGGAAATAGGTGCAGACATTCTTGATATCGCGTTTCAGATATAGTTTTGCATGTGATGAATCTGTCGGAAGTGATTGTGAAAAATCAATAAAGACAGGTTCTTCATCAAGATTAAGAATATTGAACTGGCTTAAATCGACGTGTACAAGCCCGCCCTTATAGAGTTTACCCATGTTCTTGAGTACTTTTTCGAAGAATTTTTTTGGTTCTTTCGGTGGCGAATCTTTCAATTGCGGCGCCGCATCTTCGTGACCGATAAATTCCATAAGGACAATATTGTCTTTAAACGCAATAGGCTTTGGAACTTTAATGGCTTTACGCGCAGTGAGCAGGTTCTTATATTCGCGCTGTGCCCATGCAAAGATAATGAGTCGTTGCCGTTTGGAAACCGCCATATACCGCGGGTCTAAGACAAGGTAATCATACATCTTATTGAAATTACAGTTTTCTAACCGGTACATCTTTGCAATGATACGTTCGCCATCTTTTGTCCGTGCAGAAAAAATGTTTGCTTCTTTACCGACAGATATTGCACTTTCAAGCTCTTCAAAATATCCTTGACTCGAGAATTGGAAGAGCAGTTTTTCTGAATGATTACTAAACACATTCCCATACACTTTCCATTCTTCCTTGGATTTCACAATTCAAGAGAACATCATGGGAATTATAAAGTTAATCACTAAAAATGTGCCACAATACCTCAAAAAATTTTCAAAACATTTATTAACGATCCAAATTAAAGAACATCTTATGAAGAACTCAATGGATTTTTTCGGTAAGGCATTGCTCGCGTATTCTGAAGGAGACACTGCATCATTCTTTTTTGTCAGTGCTTCTGGAAAAAAACATCTGCACCCATTAAGTGACTATTTTAGAGCATATCATAGGTTTATTAAATTAGAAAAAAAAATTATTTCTATGTCTAAAGGAAATATCTTGGATGTTGGTTGCGGTACAGGAAATTATGTACCTTATCTGATGAAACAAGGAACAGTTCTCGGCATAGATATTTCTGCAAACGTTATTCAAGTGGCAAAAAGAAATAAGTTAAATAATTGTATTGTTGCAGATATTTTTACATTTAAACCGAAGAAAAAGTTTGATACGATAGTTTTGGTAGAGAACAATCTTGGTATGGCAGAAACAGTTCAAAGAACAGAAATTTTACTCAAAAAATTAGCCAGTATGCTAAATAAAGAGGGATGTATCTTAACTAATGCAAGAAATGTCCCTAATGGAACATATTATATCGGAGAACTATACCCACTCTATAAAAATAGAAGAGGTCAAAAATTTAAATGGATTAGTTTTAATGCAAAATTTTTAAGAAAATTATGTGCTAAAAACAATTTGAAACTAGAAATCGTCGATAGAGATAAACGCCATTATCTTGCAAAAATTACAAAATCTCCGCTTAAGCCCGATAGACGATAAATTCACTTCTTCAACCTATTCCTGAATATATCAAATCCTAATTTCCAGAGTTTTGCTTCTTTCATGAGGAGTTGGACCATGAATGTTGAGGGAAAATCGCGATCATGCGCTGCAAGGATTTGCGCGTTCTCTTTCTTATTGAATATTTCGATGAGTTCATCAGCCTGTTTTTCAGTCATGGAATTCATCATCTCACGCATCTTCAGACTGATCCATAAGTCTTTTCCGAGTTTGCTGTTGAATTTTTTGACATACGTTTCTTTGTCTTCAGCAAGATAACTTCCGGCGATGAGTCCGTAGATTATTCCGCCATACGTTGTTGCCTTCACCATGGTTGCAGCATCACCTAATAAGAAAATGTTCTCTTTTCCTTTGCGTAATTCTTGTTTGGGATTGTAGAGTGGGATTAATCCTGATTGATCTTCAATGATTTTGCTTGCGCCAAGAATTCTTTCATAATCATTTCTCAGTCGCGTAGTGCGTGGTCCGAGTACACCAACGCGCGCAATAGTTCTGCTCTCGGGAACAATCCATGAGAATTCTCCAAGATTCAATCGGATTTCTGTTGTCCCTTCTTCAAGTTCGGGAAATTTCGCACGTGCCTGATAACCCCATAAGAATTTTCTGTTGCCGTAGATACCCGCGGCTTTTGCGACTTGACTCTTTGGTCCATCAGCACCAACGATCATATTTGTAGGATAAGATTTTTTATTCGTTTTTATCAGATAATTTTTTGAATGAGCAGTTGAATCAATTTTTTTATATCCTAAAAATTTCTCTCCAAGATGCACGTTTACACCACTATCGACTGCTTTTTGAAAGAGATACTGATCGAATCGCGCGCGATCAAGCACCATGTTCGTCTTATTGAGATTGATATAAATTGATTTCCCACCCGACGCAACAATCTTGAACCGATTTATTTTTGAGATGATAAGATCTTTTGGAATTTTTGGAAGTACAGACTTCACACTATCGGTCAATATCCCTGTGCATGCAACGGGTTTTCCAATGAATTTATGCTCTTCAAAGAGATGCACTTCGTCATGCTTCTCCTTACTCGCATAGAACGATCCTGCAGGGCCTGCACCGATGACTGAAATCATCATCTGAGAAAACGTGAAGTATTATATATAGTTTATCAAACACTAATTTACTGACTAACGAATTATTTGCGGTTCATTTAAAAGAAAAAAATTTATTAAAGAAATTAGTTTTCTGAGGGCAGATATGCAGGTACTGTAACATAAAACGTTGTCCCCTTATTAAGTACGGATTCAAATGTTATTGTTCCACCATTCTTCTCTATAAAATTCTTACAAATCAGTAACCCCAATCCCGTACCCTGTTCACCAGCAGTACCTTTACTTGATATGCGCGAGGTATGTTCATCAGTAAACAGCTTTTCCTGTATTCCTTTATCCATTCCTACACCTGAATCCGCAATAGCAATGCGTGTAGGATTAGCAGGATAGTTCGCTGAGATAGTAATATTTCCTCCTGCAGGAGTAAATTTGATTGCATTGCCAATAAGATTATAAAACACCCGATTAAGCATGAACTCATCTGCGTATACTTGTGCTTGTTTATCGATGGTATTGAGAAGTGATATCTGTTTTGTCTGTATCGATGGTTTATATTGCTGAGTTACTTCTTCCATCATATCATAGAGTGGTAGTGGAATGGGTGTACTTTCCAAATGATTCCTTTGACTTCTGGACCATGTTAATAATTGATCTAATTGGGTATAAGAATCCCTTACACTCATCTTGACATCTGACGTCATCTTATATAACTCCTCCCGAGATAAATCATTCCAATCATCAAGCATTATTTCGAGATATCCTAATGTTCCTTGAAATGGTGCTCTCATATCATGTGATATTAAGGAGAATATATCGTCATTCAGTTTTTTTAGGTAAGTTAATCGCTTGTTCTCTGCTCTTAATTGTTCTACTAATTCAGAATCTTTCGCAGTAGATGTATGGTTAGAGGGGTCAATATTATTAGTCATATTATCACTCCAAAGGGGTACTATTTAAAGTTTTCGCTTTGTTCACATATATAGGGTATCATTGTAGCAACAAATAAAGATATTACTAGCTCATATCATAAAAAATTAAAAAAAAGAATAACTTATAAGTCATCAGTCGTCAATATCGTCAAACGATTTGATCCTTTAACTTTTGAATCCATACCGACGAGGAATTTGACATTTGATCGTTCTGCATTCTGCAAGAGGTCAGTATCGATAACATCATCAAGGACTATTGCATAGACTCCTGAATTTAAGCTTTTGATTGTTGTGATGAGTTCAGAGACTGGAATCTTTCCGAGAATGCCGAGTTTTTCATCAAGCATATAGGCTGCGCGTGTCCCGATTAAATCTTCCATCATATCACCAAACTGTTCAAGTTCCTGCGTTGTAGGTTTTTTTGGAGCAGATGGTTGAGGCGGCTCGCTCCGCGGTTCAACTCGTTGCTCTGGTCGTTGCATTTGCGGACGTGGACCTAGATTTGATGATGGTTGTGGACGTTGACCTTGCGGACTATACGCACCACTCGAATTATTTGAATACTGTGGTGGGCGCTGTGGTTGTGAGGGTAATGTCGGCTTTGCGTTCGGTTTTCTCATAACAGAGAATGATTCACCAGTCAATTTATCGTTTTCTGCAACAGCCTGTTGGACTGTGGGATCAATACCTGACACTACACCATCCTTAATTCCGATTTCAAGTTTGACTTGTTCAGCAGCAATGCGTGCACGTAAACATTTATGAATCTCTTTTTTCGTCAATTCTTCAAGTTCTTTACCGTCAGGCGCCCGTGTTACAAAATCAATATCAGTAACTGAGAGAAGTTCCTGAATAATCAAACTTCCACCACGATCGCCATCAACAAAAACCGTAACAGTCTTTTGTTTACACAAATCTATGATGGTCTGTGGAATACTTGTTCCATTGACTGCAATCGCATTCTTGAAACCGTTTTTGAGCAGGTTAATCACGTCTGCGCGTCCTTCAACAACAATAATTTCTGAAGAATCAGCAACTTCTGGTCCCGCGGGTAATCGATCCTTACCATATTCAGTGATTTCCATCACACGAACAGATGCTGCAACTTCTTCAGCAATCTCTTGCGAGTTTGGAAGGACACTATCAGTAAGACTCTTAAGAAGTTCTTTTGCCCGTTCAATAACAAATTGTCGTTTACTGATACGGACATCTTCAATACTTTCAACACGAACTTTAGAATTACAAGGACCAATACGCTGGATAATTTCGAGTGCTGCGCCAACAATTGCAGTCTCTGCCTTATCGAGTGAACTTGGAAGAATAATTTCTCCTTTAGTCTTTCCGCCCCGGGTTTCGAGGTTAACTTCAATACGGCCGATTTTTCCTGAACGTTGAAGTTCTCGTAATTCGAGATCTGCACCTAAGAGGCCTTCTGTCTGACCAAATATTGCGCCGATAACATCGGGCTTATCAACAACACCATCAATCTGGATGGATGTGTGAACAATATATTTTGAACTTACTGGATTTATTTTTCCCATTTCTATCACCTATAGTTGTTATTATTATAATAGTCAATTGCAAAAACTGGAACTCTTAAGTTGCAATTTACTATTCTAGCAAATCTCGCTAGATATCTCATTATTAACGAGATTTGCTATAACCACTAATCCACTAAACCTTTAAGAATTGTATTCAAACTATAAGTCATCACTCTAATTTACTGCAATGAGTCTCAGTCTCGTAAATGATTGATAGTTGAACATAATTCTCCACTAAGAACAAGAAAATACTATTCCTTCACCCACCTTTACTCGTGAATAATGAATTGTGATAATCTTGTTCTGAAAGGTTTTAATGGATGCAAACCTTAACTCTCGTATATCATCATAGTTGAATATAAAGGTTTGTCGCCCGCAGCACTAACCCCCGCGTTCAACGCTTGGCATTACGCCGTGTGCTCCCGAAGGTACTCTCAGTGACGGGCTGAACTGTAAGGGCTGATTACTTCCCCTACACTGGACAAAGGAATAATACGGGAATATATAAATCTTGTGGTAGATAAATCGCGTGAGAAAGTATGATTTTTAGAATGTTAATAAGAATCATTCCGTAAATCTTCCGAAAAAATCGTGCGAGGACATATAAAGGATTTATTATTCTCTATAATGCATGAAATTTTACATTGACACCAATATCTGGGTTGATTGGTTTGAGGATAGAAAAGGGTTTCATGGAGAACCACTTGGAGAGTATGCAGAGAGATTATTCGCAATGATTCGAGAGCAGCACGATACGATTATTGTAACTAATCTTATCATCTATGAACTCGAGTCACAATTTAGTATGGAAGAAATCAATGGAATGATGCGCACATTCAAGGAATATATTCAATACGTATCGATAACAGAAGAAACAAAGAATACTGCTAAAATTATTGCACAAAAACGAAATATCCCACAAGGAGATGTTATTCATGCACTTACTGCAAAAGAATATGATGCGCGATTAATAACACGAGATATACATTATTATAAATTACTCGACATCACCAATTTTTATCGTCCTGAAGAAATTATTTGAGTTGTTGCTCTAATTTTTTAAGACCGGCTTCACGCATCCATTCGAGATCTTCATCAGTCGTATGATGATGTTTTAGTGATCCTCGTAGTTTTGAAAGTTCTTCCATAGTTTTTTTAAGTTTATTCTGATCAACTTTTTCTCTCAGCGCCGTGCGGATGAACTCAGTGCGATTCTTGTATGCCTCGCTTTTCACAATTTTATCGATTTCTTCCAAAAATTTATCTTCAAGTTTTAACGTGATCATATCAGTAGCCATATAGTTAGTGTATATACGATGGATATATAAATATTGTGATTTGAGCACGAATCGAAAATTTTCCGAAAAAAATGACAAAAGAAATATAAAGAATAGAAACATTCTATTAATAGACTTCCAAAACAAAACATTTAAATAAGTTATTTGTTTACGAATAATATAAGTATATTATTTGGAGGTTGAAATTATGGGAACTATAACATTATCTGTGCCTGACGAATTAAAATCACAAATGGACCAGACCGATTGGATCAACTGGTCATCAGTTGCGCGCAGAGCATTTGCGCAAACACTGACGGATTTAGCAGAATTGGAAACAATGAGAAAAGTACGCGAGATATCAGAAATAGGTGAAAAGGATAATAGACAGATAAAAGAATCCGTAGTAAAAGAAACAATAAAACGTGCAAACACTGCTGTAAATGAAATCAAAACAGGCAAACGCAAAACTATGACTGTACAAGAATTTGATACGTGGAGCAAAAAATTATGAATATTGATACTCTTGAAATAGCAAATGATTTACAGAAGATAAAGAAAAAAGATCCAGTATTATTTCAAGCAATAAGCAAAAAAATCATACAAGTAGCAAGTTGTGATTCTGCAACAATAACCCACTTTAAAAACCTACGTGGAAATCTCAAGGAATACAAACGCGTTCATGTAGGAAGTTTTGTATTATTATTCAAAATAGAAGATGATACAGTCATTTTTACAGAAATCAAACATCATGATGAAGCGTACGAATAGAAGAAATTAATTATTTCTTTGCCATTCCCCATAATAATTGCGCATAGATTTTGAATGAATTTGCAACTTCCTGATTCTGGATGACTACGGAAAATGATTTTCCTTTATTGATACCGATGGTTACGGTATCTGCGTAGATCTCCATCCATGCATGGGTGATGAGTCCTTCAGGCATGTAACGCACTTCACTATGAGAAAATTTTGCAGATTCTTCTCCGAATGGTTTACGCGCATACTCATTGTAGAGATAATTACACTTGATTCCTTGCTTTGATCTACGGGTATGAAACTCTTTGAAATATGCAGTAAGTCTATCATAAGGTGTTTTTGCAATTCCGATAATCCACATTTCGTCGTCTTTTTTGAGGATTTTAAGACTTCGCTCACGTGCAGTTTGCACACCTTTAAGTCCGTCATACACTTGTGCTGTCTCTTCGCTGACATGAAGTTGTTGTTGAAGTTCAAGTTCTGGGATAATCTCTTTAAGTTTTAATTCCTGATTTTTAAGTGCATCCTGCTTTTCCTGAAGATAGATAAGAAGACGTTGAGGATCGGATGCTTTGAAATACTTCGTCTTATTCTTGATGATGTGCGAGACTAAACCCTTTTTTGCAAGACGATCTAAAATATCATAGACCTTTGAGACCGTGACTTGTGACTCTGAAGCAATCGGACCAGTAGTCGATTCTCCTAACGAAACGAGTGCAGTATAGACTTTTATTTCTCCTTCAGTCAATCCTAATTCACGGAGTGGTTCGAGATCCATACTCATTAGTTTATCGTCGTATATTTAAATTTTTTGATTATAACCCCTTAAGGGGATGAATTATTATCCCCCCGTTAGGGAAATAAGATTTATATATTTAATATACCACTATGGAGTGGAGATAAAAAAGAGGTGCTACAATGACAGAACTCGAAAATTTAATTAATTCAGAAGAGAAGAGTCTCAAAACCAAAATAAAAGAGTATTGGAACGGGTGCATTAATCCGGATAATGCTCGACTCTATGGAACATTTCAAGAGCGTGCAGCGTTAAACATTACGCAATTCCCAAAAATTCAGGGCAGCTTACTCATACGGATGGGGATTATTTACCCTGCAGTATCCTATTTAGTAGAACAATTAGGACTACCAAAAAATGCATCAACTGAAATATTTGGTGCAACAATAAATTATCATACCTGGGCAGCAGGATATCTCGCATATGTCATAGAAATCCAAAGCGGGATGAGCAAATATCCTATTGAATATATTACTAAAGGGGTAAAGAAAGTCAAAGAATACATTAGTAATTACAAAAAGCATAATATTAATTAATCCGCCTCATAATTGTCAAGAATGCGGAATGGATATTCGATAATGATTTTGGCCTGACAATTGTTCCCTCGATTTTCCAATCGCGCTCGATCATTTCCACGGTTTTGAGATGAAGATAATTTCCTTTCTGTACGAGATTGTTGATGAATTCATGGGCTTGAGTGATTTGCGGACAATAGATGACGACGAATCCTCCGACTTTAAGTGATTTATTGATAGATTCAATTGCACGCCAGGGCTCGGGAACATCGATAAGCATCATATCAACATCTTTAAGAGGAATATTCTCGTAGATATCTTTTTTTTCAAGCGTGATATTTTTTATATCATAATAGGCAATATTGGTTTTCGTCTGCTCTAAACTCTTATCATTGATATCATAGGTATAGACATGCTTAGCATATCGCGCAAAAAAGATTGCACTTGCGCCACTTCCTGCGCCTGCATCAACAATAATTGAATCCTTATTGATTCCTGTTTCTGCGAGGATGAATCCTAAATCCTTGAGTGGGATTGTTTGTGCAAATTTTCTTAAACCCTTATACGAATCGATGAAATTTGCCTCGATAATATAGAATTCCCGTCCAGTATTCGTAGAAATGACTGTATTTATTTTCTGAAGATTCTCTTTCCTGAATACTCCATCACTACAATGATACTCTTTAGAAATATCCTCAATAAAATACGTTGTTTCATCTGCGAGAATAACAGGCTTTCTTCGCTCTTCAATCTGTACAGTCTTTGCTTTGCCGATAAGGACGCGCTGGATCATGATAAAAGAGAATAAAGATATGTATAAATATGTATTGATTTCCGAGTTTTTTGTGCGTAAAAGAGGAGAAAAAATAATAAGACCACTAAATAGTAGCGAAATGTTTATAAAGAACGCGCCATTCCTACAACAAATGAATGAACTCAACATGATATATCAATTCATAAAACAGTATAGTCTAGAAATAGCAATAGGGCTAATAACCAGCGGATTATTGTTAAAAGCACATAACAGAAATAAGAGAGAAGAAAGAGAATATTTCAATCAAAAAGGTAATACGTATCAGCGTGCAGAGTACGTACAAGATGAAGGGTGCGATAATAAAAACGAACAAATAAGCAGCGAAGAAACAAATGAAAGCGAAACATCAACAAATATATCTAAGAGGTCTACGATTGATGCCGTAGTCCAAGAAGAGGAGTATTCAAAAATACAAGGAATAATTACACATTGCAAAAAAATAACAGAAGATACATATCTAGGAATAATTACCGACAATAAAGGGAGTATACCCTTCTATATTGACGTGGATGAATTAACAGATACCCGAGAAAAAGAAGGGTTAATACACTTTATATTACAAGAATCAACAGGAAAAGAAAACCCACTGATACTGTATGTAGAAAAAGCAGAAGATATCCATGCATTAAAAGTGCTGGGGATTGAAGCAAAGATTTACGAAAACATTTACAAAATCGTTAACAAAGACTACATTGAAGAATAAAATATCAGTGGGTAGCTCCGAACAGGTCTTTTTAAGTTGTTGGGGGTTTAAAAAGAATGAGTCCTGCTCGGCCCACACCACCTCACTGATTAGGATTGACGTATTTGTTTAGCAGGCTCACATCTAATGTTTCTTCGCGTTCGCAACCGAGTTATTCGTTACCGAATATTTAGTTGAGAGTTCGCTGGCAGCTAAACAAATACGGATTGACTACTCAACGTTCTGCAGGTTTCCCGCAGGCGTTCTCTTGTAGTTCTGGATGCTCTTGTCAAGATTTCCCTTCTTGACATTGATTTTTTCTGCATTCACTTCGATCTCTTTGATGAGATGACTGTGTTCTTGCAGTGTCTTCATTGGAACAGTTTTGAGGAGGATTCCTTCATTCTCGATGGAATAGAGGTAGAATCCTGTCCCCTCTTCAATGCCAAGCTCTTGACGGACTTCTTTGGGGATAACGATTTGTCCCCGCGCGTCGCATTGCACGAGTTTGGCAAATTTCTTCATTTTATCTGATTTTCAGCTATAAACGCTGAACGTAGGTTAGTTACTATGATTCACGGAAGTTAATTAATTATTGCTGATATATTTTCCGATATTCAGAAACACTGAATCAAGTTATATATAAAAGTATCGATTTATGATTTTTGACCATTAACTATTTCCTTTTTTATCGTCTAAGAAACCCGGAATTCAAATCGTATTGTAGCAGGGATTTGCTCAAAATTGAGGCATTATAACAGACGATTTTAGCTAATATCTCATTTTTTTGAGAAATTGGCAATTTTGAACGACAATACTCTAGAGAACTTTGCATAATTCTTCTATTTCTTAATTTTTCAAACTTTTTTTCTCGTCAATAAAGAAATATTTATATACAGAAAGGACATGATTGAATCATGGAGAGAAAGACAACAAGCATAAAGATTGACCCCGAACTTTGGAAAGAGGCAAAAAAACATTGTATAGACGCAGAAATAGATATAAGCGAATATATGGAGACCTTAATACGAAAGAATTTGAAAGATAAAAAGTAATTCTTAGTTATATTTATTCAAAAAAAAATAGCAGATAATTTGTGCACCATACAGTAAACTACCAGTGCACAAATTACTGCACGTTGTAGTTTATCCTACAATTCTTTTTGCTACAGCAAATATCCCTAGTAATCCTAGAACTATCCCTATCAACACACCCATAGACATGGCTATCTCTCCGAGAGTTGCCGCTATGTTTGTAGTTTTGAGAATAATCCCTATTAGTACTAAGGTGCCTACGATTCCTACGGTTTTCATACCGCCTGCGCTGAATCCTTGCATGTTTTCACCTCCTTATATTGCTTTTGGCGTTGGTGCAAATCTCAGAGCTATGCTCTGGATTTCTACTGTTACTAATTCTGAATGTGTATCCCAGTTTTGCTTCACCAAGTCATTCATTCTTTGCAGAAATCTTCCGAAATTTTCATTTCTTAGTTCTTGGAGTTCATCGATTCTTGCTATTTTCTGTAACTCAGTTAAATTGTTCTCGATCATCGACTCCACTTCTCCACTTCGTGTGAAGTATGTGCTCGAATCTCCTTCTAAGTTGTTTACTCTGTAGAATATTTTAGTATCGCCACTTCCTGTTCTTTTGACGTACTTATACTCTTCCAACCAGTGCATTGCATTATGCACTCTCATCTTACTACATCCAACAACTTGTGCAATTTCTGCATATGTTGCGTCTTTGTTCCTTTGGTGGATACCTTTGATAGCATCCAAAACATCCTGCAAGAAATTTGCGTCCAATCTTGGATGTTCTTTCTCTATGTCACTTAATTTCTTTCTTTCCATACTACTCTTTCCTCCGTATTTTTCTAGAGGAGTAGAAGACCAAAAGATAAAATATTTAAATGCGCCCGCACCAAGATAGACTAGCACAGTTATCTTAACGGCGGGGCAGAGTCTTCTGCTCCACGTTAATGATTACATTAACTATTAATTCTTGAAATCAATTTTTAATCTCAGCCCCCTAACTGCCAATTCATCAAAGATTATCGATTCAGCGATACGCCCTTTTAATGTCAGTGTACGTGTAGGCACTTGCCTACTATTATCAATTGCGATGCCCTTATCTATTATATCTAGAGAATTAAGATGATTGAGAATGTGATATACCATTGATTTGCTTTTTTTAGGTATAGACTTAGCCAGATCATTACCCTCAATTATATCTATGTATGTATTGTAGAGCTCCTCTAAACTCTTCGATTTTTTAGCCACTACCGCTAAAGCCACAAGTAAATGATCATCTCCAAGTTTGCTAACTTGATATTTATCAAGATTATAGATTGCCGCCTTTGTTGCTTTGTCTACATGAGATTCAAGTATTTTTTCCGCTCTATCTTTTTCAGCCTCTAGACCGGCATAAAATACTATGTCTAATGCTAATCTACAGTCACCATTTCTGTATTTTTCTACAAATACTGCTATTTTATCCAATAGTTGTTCGCTTATCACATCCTCACTGACGAATCCTATCTTAACACGTTGCCTTAGTATGTTTTTTATTGTCTTAACATCGTACGACTGAAATACTATGGATTTCAACTGCAATGAGCTTCTCACATTATCTGGGATAACGTCCTCCCAATCAAAGTTGTTGGATATTAGTATTAGTTGAATGTTGTGTTGAAACGCCGGTAACATTTCTCTTGGCCTAGACAGGCAATATAATAATTCATGTACGTTGGATTCTGATCTGTCTATTTCATCAAGCGCCACTATCACATCTGTCTCGATGGTTTCTAAAAATTTTTGCATAGCTAATGCAAAGGTTTTCTCTGTAGGATTACGTAGTAATACTCTCATCACATCTATGCTGGTTTTTCCGTAGCAATTGACGTAATGGGTGCGTATGGAACCATCAAGAACTTTATTCTCATCTATTCCTCCCATCGTTAGTCGTGCTGTTACTGTCTTTCCTGATCCAGGAAATCCTTTTAGAAGGATATTATTAGGTTTGCGATAATTTATAAAAACGGCTAATTCTCTGTAGAAGTTTTTTGTATCACTTCTTTCTATGAGTCTTGGCGGTGGAGTGTCTCTTTTGAATATGTCCGGATCTTTTACTATAACTCTTTGTTCATTTGAAAGTATGAACGATCCAATAGTTGTTCTCGACGCTTTTTCCATGTTTATATCATCACCCATTTTGAACTCCCTCGTTATACCGTTATTTAATTAGTAAGCGTTGTTTATTTATAAATGTTGTGAAAGTGAGCTCAATTATATGCAAAACCGGCACAAGACACTAGCCCGGATATAAGATCAAGCACAAAATCCTGAGAAGATAACCCAAAACCCTCAAATTTGCTGTTTTCAAGCCCTATAAACAGTTTATGGCCAAATCTAGGTTTATGGTCAAAGCCCGATTTATGATTTTTGAATAAAATTCTAAAAAAACAGAATAAAAACAGAATAGAAAAATAATACATTATAATACGCCCTTAAACCGCGTAATATCATTTTGCGCAACATGCGTATAAACTTGTGTTGTCTTTAAACAACAGAATTCCACTCATCTATGATGGGTGGTCGAAGTGAAATCTGCTGTGCTCAGGAATCACCGGTCGTGGAATTCTGAGCGTCAAGAACCGCATAATATTTCATTAACTAAGCAGTCATGCCACCGGTCTGTGACCGGTGGTTCTTGACATTCTTGTGTCCGAGTAATGATTGGATGTAGCGGATATCGACTCTTGATTCAAGAAGGTGTGTTGCAAAACTGTGTCGAAGTGTGTGTGGCGTTACATTTTTTACAATACTTACCCTTCGAGCAGCTTGACGAATAATTTCTTGAATTGAACGTTCACAATACCCTGTTCCACGTTCACTTACAAGTATTCGTCCATGAATCATTATTCTATCTTGTAATAACGTCTTAAGCTGTATATGCAAGAATACTATGCGATCCTTACCGCCTTTTCCTGCACGTATATGAATAATATCACGTGCCACATCCACATCTTCGTATCGCAGATTTCTTTCCTCTGAAACACGTAAGCCCGCATAATAGAGTAGAGAAATAGTTAATTTATGTAGGGGATTCTTTGTAGTATCAATTAATGCACGTACTTCTTCGCGTGATAAAATTGTGGGTAGTGTTTGATGTTGTTTTGCAAGTATCAACCCTTTATGAAATGATTCTTTAAGTACCAGACATGCATATTGCTTAAGTGCAAAATAGGTACTGCGCTGTGTTGATCGCGATTTTTTTGCTGCAGAAAGTAAATATTCTCGTATAGTCATTCCTGAACGTAGATATCGCCGAATAATAAATACGTACGCCTTAATACTCTTTCGCGCATATCCACGTAATACTAATTCTTCTTCGAACTGTTTAAGACGATCATCAAACACATCTGCATCCATATATTTAGAGAACACCTACACCTTAATAAAATTAACACCACAATTATCGGAACACATCCGACCATACCCGCAAATATTGCGGGAAATAGGTGTTATATTCAATAAATTCCCCACCCGATTAGAAAAATTTATATATTTCATTAGATAATAACCATATTAATGTTTGGAAAATCAGGAAAATTAAAAATTGGGCAGTTGATTTTGGTTATTCTTGTAGTTATAACTTTCTTTTTATTAGTATGGGGCGGATATTCTTTACTTAGCAGAATTTCACCTTTCTCAAAAGAAATAAATTTTGTAACTACTATTGTAATAGTTATTGGTTTTTATGTTGGTGGCGGATTTGCATTTAAAAAATTAAAAATTATTTAGGTGGGGAATTTACTCTTCGCCAATTTTTGCTTCTCAAAAACCGTTGCACTTTGGCTCGGTCTTTCTGCGGAAAGACAAATATAACAGGGCTTAACCGACTACGAAACCTTGCAGGTTTCTCCGTCCAAACTGTCCGCTATCTCTGAAAAAATTCTCAGCTCTGTTTCGGTTTTGTGGGTTGCCTCAAAACCTCACGAGGAGAATTTTTTCGAGGGCGTCCAACTTCGGTTAAGCCCGATGTTATACACAATTAAATTTTCACTTTTAAAGACGAAAAACTAGTTGAGGGCACGAACAAAATGAGGGGACAATTTTAGCTAATCACGAAAAAGAAAAAGGAATATAAAAGTAAGATAATAACTATTTCTTAGAAAACTTTATATTATAATACCGCAGTATCTTCTTTATGGACCAAGATAATATTGATATATCTAAATATGCTAACTTTAATCAAGATGTTATCATTGAGGTAAATAACTCCCTTAAAGGAATTGAACTCGAAAAAAGTTTATTCAATAAGAATATAGATATAAACATAGAAAAGATAAGAAGATTCATAGATACTATGCTTAATAAAAATGGAAGTATAGACTTAATTTACATAAAAGATGATGATTATTTCTCATTTCTAAAATCATATTGTAAAGATAAGAAGATATATTATTTGATATTGAATGATAAAATTCTGATAAATAAAAAAATTCATTCAGAAAAAGAAAAAATCCTAGCTAAAGAAATGAATGAAAAACAAAAACTAAAAGAAAAACAAAAAAAGATTAACAAAGCTGAAGAAATTTTAGATGAAGTGGGCATATTCGAAGATTTTGAAAACAAAAAAACTTATGAACAACTAGTTAATCAAATTATTAATTCAAATTTTGATACTGATTCAGTAAAACTTCTTATTCAAAATTATTTCGATAAAATAACGATTGAGGCTGAAAAGGAAAGAATAGCCGAGAGAGAAAGAAGGTTTGAACTAAAAAAGAGAGCTGAAAGAGAATATTATGGAAAAGAAAAAACAAAAAGAGTTATGCTTTCTGATGAAGATAAAGAAAATATTCTTGCTAATTTCAATCACCAATGTACAATATGTAGTGCTAAAGAAGGATTGCATATACATCACAAAGACAAAAACCCGAGCAATAATCAGATGAGTAATCTTTTAGTTTTATGTGGTGTTTGCCATAAAAAGGTACATATGAATGTAAGATAAAATGGATAACCTTGCTTATTTAGACACAAATGTTTTTTCTTTATTATCTGAAGATTTAAGCATACAGAATAACTTTGTATTGTGGACTAAAAAAAACAAATCTAAGGTAGTTATTTCGGTGACGACCCTTAGTGAATTATTTCAAAAGGAATCAAAATTTCATTTATTTAATAAACTAATGAACAATTCGGAATTACATTTCCTGTTCTTAGGTTCCTACACCCTTGTTAGTCAATTAGAGATTAATAATTATCCCAACAATATTAATATAGAGACACTTAGTTTAAATGAGATTATATCAAAACTACTCGAGGGGAAACATTTTGACTTTTTCGATTTAAAAAAATCAAAGTTTGCTGAATCTGTAGAAAAGCAAAAAGATGCTGCAAATCGGGAATTTAGACTAATTGTTAGTAAATGGAAAAAAATATTCCCCCCTGATAACATTAATTTTTATTCAAAACAACAACAAACCAAATTAAGAGAGATGATAATTAGAAATATTAAAACAAGTTTATCTAGAAATTACAATATTAATAACCTAGACTTATCAAAACTTAAAACCCGAATGATAATAAATGAAACCCTAATGAAAAAGTATTTGTTTAATTATGTTAGAAATTTTGACCCGAATGATTTTGCTGACCTTATGCATATTGCCTATAGTCCATATATGTCTTTTTTTATAACTGAAAAAAATAATTTAGATATTCTTGAACAGATTAAGAAAAAAACTAGTTTATTAAGTCATACTGAATTAATAAAGATTTCTGATTTAAATAATAAGCTTCAATAAGAAAATTCACCTCTACTTATCATTATTGCTCATTTTGTTCGCTTTGATTGAACGTGCCCCCAACTAGACTATAGACTCGGCTACGCCTCGAATTGATATAAGTGAAAATTTAACTCTTCGGTTTCCCTTCGGGACGTTGCACTAAACCTCGTCCCTATCGGGAGCGTATAACAGCGATTTATAGACTACGCTCACTTGCAGTTCGCTTCGTCCAAATTTTTGCTACGCAAAAACTTCTATAAATCGCATATGTTAATCTCAATCGTCGTGTCTATTTATTACGAGGGGGTTGCCGCCTACTTTTCTAAAGCATTTTGTAAATCATCAATTAAATCTTCTGTATCTTCTATTCCTACTGATAGTCTGATTAATGAGTCTGTAATTCCTATTTTTTCTCTTTCCTTTTTTGGTATGGACGCATGTGTCATTAAAGCTGGATGTTCAATTAACGATTCAACGCCACCTAAACTTTCTGCCAATGAAATTATTTTAAGATTTTCCAGAAACCGTTTTGCTTTTTTCAGATTTCCTTTTATTTCAAAAGATAACATTCCGCCAAAACCAAACATCTGTTGTTTGGCTAATTCATATTGAGGATGTTTTTTTAATCCCGGATAATTTACTTTCTTAATTTTTGGATGCGTATTGAGAAATTCCGCAATTTTCATAGCAATCTCATTATGTTTTTCCATTCTCAATGCTAATGTCTTTATGCCTCTCAAAACAAGAAAGCTATCAAAAGGTGAAAGTATAGCACCAGTGGCATTTTGGTTGAATTTTAGATTATTATACATATTTTTATCAGAAAGCATTATCGCTCCGCCTATAGAATCGCTATGCCCATTAAGGTATTTTGTAGTGCTATGAACAACAATATCCGCACCCAAATTTAATGGCTTCTGAAAATATGGACTCATAAATGTATTGTCAACAACTACAATTATTTTTTTCTTTTTAGCAATCTCTGATATTGCTCTTACATCACAAAGTTTCATTAATGGATTTGTAGGAGTTTCAAGCCATATTAGTTTTGTTTTGCTTTTTATGGCTCTCTTTACATTTTCAATATTTCTTGCATCCACATAACTAAAATTAACTTTAAAATTTTGATTAAAAACTTTATTAAAAAGTCGCCGTGTTCCACCATATAAATCATCAAAAGCAATTACATGGTCACCAGATTTTAATAGAGTCAAAGCAATTACGGTTTCTGCTGCCAATCCAGAAGCAAAGGCTAATCCAAATTTAGCATCTTCTAAAGCTGCTAGTCTTTTTTCTAGAGCATTTCTAGTTGGATTCCCACTTCTTGAATACTCGTAACCATTTGTTGGTTTATTAACTTCTTTTCTAGCAAATGTTGATGAGAGATGTATCGGTATTACTACGTCACCGCTCCCTCCATCTCTTAAATTTGGCTCTTCACCAACATGAATCGCTTTTGTTTCAAATTTCATATTTCCATCTCATAAAAACCCATTTTGTTTCATCCATTCATCGTTATAGAATTTGCTCAAATATCTTGAACCAGAGTCTGGTAAAATAGTTACTATAATTTTTCCATCTCTCATCTTTTTAGCCAATTTTATTGAAGCCCAAACAGCAGCACCGCTTGAACCACCAGCAAATATACCTTCTTCTCTTGCTAATCTTCTGGCCATCAAAAAAGAATTCTTATCATTGACTTGCATAATATCATCAACAACACTAAAATCCATTGCTTTTACTAAATAATCTTCCCCAATTCCCTCAACCTTATAGATGTGAGGCTTTATTAGTCTTTTATGTTTGAAATAGTGATAGAAAACCGAGCCAACGGGATCTATGGCGATAACTTTAATGTCTGGATTTTTTTCTTTAAGATATTTTGCTACTCCGCTTAAAGTGCCACCTGTACCTATTCCCGCAACTAAAAAATCTATCTTTCCATCTGTTTGTTGCCATATTTCGGGACCTGTTGATTTGTAGTGAGCTTCTGGATTTTTTATGTTATTGTACTGGTCTACATAAAAAGAATTTGGAGTTTCTTTTGCTATTCTCTTTGCTGTTTCATAATAACTTCTTGGATCATCAAAAGGCACATCTGTAGGAGTTACAATGACTTCAGCACCAAAAGCCTTAAGCAAATTGATTTTTTCCTGGCTCATCTTATCAGGAATTGTGAAAATTGCTTTGTACCCTTTTACAGCGGCAACAATTGCCAATCCAACACCAGTATTTCCAGAAGTGTTTTCAACAATGATTCCACCTGGCTTCAACAAACCATTTTTTTCGGCGTCTTCTATCATATAAAGAGCCATTCTGTCTTTTATGCTACCACCAGGGTTCATAAATTCAAGCTTAGCATAAATTTTTGCGTTAATACCCTTAGAAATGTTGTTTAATCTGACTAGTGGAGTATTACTTATTGTTTCTAATACATTATTTTTAATTTCCCCGTACCGATAATCAACATGTTTCATGTTCTGACCTCCAAATGGTTTATTAATTTGAGATAAAAATTAAATTTAACAATTTTAAAATTAATTAAGAATTAACAACAACAGAATTTAGTATTCACATTATGTGAAAGAAAATACTCAGATCCAAATTTTAATTTGAGGTTCATATTTACTAGATGTTTACACATCTTTATAAATTTTTCGGCGGCAACCCCCCCACGACGAAACTATAGACACGACGACTTTGAGTTTTTCCTTCGGAACATTGCACTAAAACTCAATCCTTCCAAGTATTCGGGAGAATAGAGCAGGAATTAAACGGAAACTTTGTTGCACTCTCTTTTTGTATATTATTCATTAACTTAATAAAAAAGAAGGATTATTCAAACACTATGAAACAATCCTCTAAAGATCTCAACACATTAATGCAATTTCCTAAGGAAGGAATTTTTAGTACAGTTCTCGAAAAATCACTTACCGCTAACTATACACTCATGTGTCTTGCCAAAGGCACAGATATTGATACGCATACATCAACAAAAGCAGGAAATGTACTCGTCCTTAAAGGCACGGGAACATTCACATTATTTAATGAAAAGATCGCAATGAAACCGGGCGTTATAATCTTCATGCCCAAAGATGCACCACATTCTCTATATGCAAAAGAGGATTTAGCGTTTGTATTGACGCTTGTGAAAGAATAATTACACAAAATTTATAAATTCTACCTATCATACGGTAGTAAATGACAACTGAATTATTTTCAAATGTGGGAAATCTTGGCGATTACAAATTAATACCCCCAAAAGTTAAATACACCGGTTTAATAACAACACCATCATTAGTGATGAAATTATATCAAATAACACCAAAAGCGGATTTTCAACTCGATAGAATACCTGCAACAAAAAGCTTTCTTGAAGAAGAGATAAAGAAAGGAGAGATAACGCCGTTAACCGGAATAGGATTTGCAATACAATCAAAAGATCTGTTAAATGTCGTAAGATGGGATAATGAATATCCTATACTCATGAAAAATATCATTTATGGTTTTGAAGATTTGACAAACGAAGAACTATCACAAAAAGGTCAGAAGTTATTTGATACGGTAAAAAGGTTAAATATCGACGACGTAGGACCATTTTGCATATGGGAAGAAACAATAGTAGCCCATGAACGTAAAGCGTGGAAAATATATTTAAATTCTCAACGATCAGAAGGAGACAAAGGAACCTATTTTGCATCGACAATAAACGGACCTCTCTAAAGAAATAAAAAGATATAAGACGCATTATCAATAACCTGTTTATAACGTCATTAATGACTGCCACCATGACAACCTTATTACATCAAGCGATTGAAGAATTAGGAGTAAATAATATTAAAGAAATAGGATTTAATATTTGCAATACTAATGTTATCAAAGGAAAGAGTGTCGAAGATATATTAAAAGAACATTGTGGGATATATACTATTTTTATAAGAACAAAAGATGGTAAATTCTATGGGGATGTAGCGTATATGCATGTTTCGGTAGCTAAAAAATTTATAGAAGAGAAAAAAGGCAACTCAAATTGGAGAGGGCGCGGCACATACCAAGGGATACCATTATTTGAAGAATTAACTGGGGGCGAATGTATATTTTGCCATGCGAAAAGAGAGAAAATTTCAATGAGTAAAACATTAGATTATATTGAAGAGATATACTCAAAAGACTGCTATTACTCTTATAGCAGACCCGATCTCAAAGAAGTTATGAATTTGAAACAGAAATTTCATTTATGAAGGATAATTTTTCTTACCCTAAAAAAACGTATAACCGACATTACACTGTTTTCAAAACCTTTTTATAATCTCTATCATAACATGCATCATGACTCGCTTCCTCATCATCGGTGACTTACACGGACAGATGCCTCATTTCTCAACAAATGATTTTGATGCAATTATCGCACCTGGAGATTTTTGTTCTGATAAGAATATTCGTGAAGTATTCATGAAGATGTATCGTAATTATGTAAAGGATGTGAATAATTATCAGGATTGGTGGGATCTTTGCGGCAGGAATAAAGCAAAAAAATATACTGAATACTCGCTTGCTGCAGGACGTAAAATTCTCAAACAATTAAACTCCTACAATAAACCGGTTTTTCTCGTCCCGGGCAATTGGGATTGGGCAGAGCGCGAACATGGATCGTGGATTTATATGAATCAGGATTTCTGGAAAAAGTTAAAATCCGGACTCAAAAATATTCATGATATCGATGGAAAGATCAAAACATTTCAAGGAATCACATTCATCGGATATGGAAGATGTAATGGTCCAGAGTTATTAACATATCGCTCCTATGGAAATGTTTCAAAACATAAACTAAAAAAAAATAATGCAGCATATAAAAAATTACTCGCCAAAGAATCCGAACTTTTCAAGAAGGCAAAAAATCCAATCATCTATCTCACGCATAATGTTCCTTATAATACCAAACTCGACATTATTAAAAACAAAAAATCTCCCATGGACGGTAAACATTATGGTTCAAATCTTGCACGAGAAATGATTGAAAAACATCAACCACTTGTCTGTATCGGTGGACACATGCATGAACATTTCGGTAAAGATAACATAAAAAAGACAACAATTATTAATTCCGGATTTGGAAGAAATGTGAATACGTTACTTGAAATTGTTGACGGAAAAATTGGTAAACTTGAATTCTACGAGCGAATAAAGGTGTAACTTATGGGATATTCATACCTTGTTATCGGCGCCGGAATGATGGGTGAAGCCATCGCATATGATTTGTTGCAAGATTCAGAAACTACAAAGGTAATTATTGTTGATAGACTGAAACATGTTGCTGAACACATTCAACAAAAACTCCGCGATTCGCGCATTATTGCAAATGCCGCAGATGCGAGTAATAGTGAAGAGATGAAACAATTAATGCAGAATGTCGATGTTGCTATTGGTGCTGCAAGTTATGACTATAATGAAATTCTCGCTAAGGCTGCAATTGAAACCTCCACCCATTTTTGTGATCTCGGCGGAAACAACAGGATTGTAGAAAAAGAATTTCTCTTTGATGAACATGCAAAAAAGGCCGGTGTCAAAATTATTCCTGATTGTGGTATAGCACCTGGTGCAGTAAGCACTATTGTCGCATATGGTATTGAAGAGATGGGAATGCCGGATGCCGTACATATTAGGGTAGGCGGACTCCCTGCACATCCTCAAGGACCACTTAATTATATGAAAGTATTTTCTGTACGTGGACTCATCAATGAATACAAAGAAGATACCGAAGTTCTCGAAGATGGAGAATTATGTTTAAAAAAATCCATGCAAGAAATAGAGCCTATCGTATTTCATGATTCGCGATTCAAAGATAATATATTACATCTTGAAGCCGCATATACGTCGGGAGGATCATCAACACTTGCAAAGACATTCAAGAAAAAAATTCGTACATTAGATTATAAAACAATAAGGTATCCTGGCCATTGGGAAAAAATCCACACACTCGAAGAACTCGGATTTTTTGATGAACAAATCATGGATGTACGCGGGGTTAACGTTCGACCGCGTGACATGACTGAACAAATTATTGAAAAAAATATCAGCTATCATGATAGTGATATGCTTCTCATCAGAGTCTCACTAATCAAAGACAAAAAAGAAGTACAATATGACCTGGTCGATTTCCAGGACGAAAAAACAGGCCATACGGCAATGCAACGCACGACCGGTTATTCTGCAGCGATTGTTGCACAGATGATGGCGAAGAATCAGATAACCGATAATGGCGTACTCTATATCGAGAAGAGTGTTCCACCGAAATTATTTATTGATGAATGGGCGAAACGCGGATTAGTGCTTAAGAAAAATATTATTCTTCTCCAAGATAAATGAATCGTGGACCAGAATATCCTTCTTTCTCTACGTGTTCAAAAAACATCTTTGCGGGACGGACCCAAGTCATATGTGCATCTTTTCCCTTGACTGGATCAGAATGAATATAGATAACCATTTCTTCCATGGTTTCGCTATGTGTTGCAAATCCTACAACTTCAACAATCATCCCTTTGAAATGTTTATAGCGTCCGAGTTTAATCGTGTTTGACGTGTTTATGAGTATTTATTTTTGAAGCTTCTGCACAATCTAAAAGGTATGCTGCTTCCTCATTTGTTGCATCAGCTATCTGTATAGACTTATAGTGCTCGGATAAAAAATTATTCCACTGTCTTCGCGTAGAGTGATTGAGTTGCGAACGATATTCCCCGAGTTCGCGATCGTAATACTTGAATAATCCTTCAGCAGTGATATAATCATTAGGATAGGTTGATGATAAAAATTGCATTAATTTATCGACCTTATCATTAATAAACGCTGAATTTTTACCTGCAAAATACGACGGCGTAAATGGATCCTTACTCATAATAGTGGGTAGAGGGATTATCCACGAGATTTAAACCAAAATCTCGTAAACGGTGAGTGTTCAACTTCGTTGAAGCACTCGACAATACGGATACATCCAAAACTCCACGTAAGCGGGTAGAGGGATTATCCACGAGATTTAAACCAAAATCTCGTAAACGGTGAGTGTTCAACTTCGTTGAAGCACTCGACAATACGGATACATCCAAAACTCCACGTAAGCGGGTAGAGGGATTTGAACCCCCGCATGGTCGCTCTGCAGGCGACTGCCTTACCGCTTGGCTATACCCGCGGATAAAAAATAAGAACAGATAATTCTTTAAAAAGTTAATTGAAACCGGGTGTTCGAATACATCTCATAAAAAATCACTCCTTCCCAAGATATATAAACAGATGTGATTATTCTATGCACAGGATGATAGCATTAGCGTCGCTCGCATCAGCATAAAATAAGTTATTGGAATTTCTACCACTTGCAATCCTGTAGAAATTTCTTGAATAGAACATGTATACTGTTCGCACATTGACGCTAATGCCTACGTAAATTATAATAACAAAATTTAAGGTGAAACCATGGTTTTTGACAATGTTGAATCAATGCTTGAAAAAGTGAGTCCTATACTGAATCTTACGATGCAAGAAAAGAAACGGCTCTTAACATTCCAGTCTATACAACGTGCGCAACTTAGTGTTGCAGGAAAAAAATATCCTGCCTATCGTATCATCCATAATAATGCGCTTGGCCCGGGAAAGGGCGGCATCAGATTCCATCCAAACGTCTCAGAAGATGAAGTCAAATCATTATCCTTCTGGATGAGTATGAAAAATTCCCTTGCAGGACTCCCGTTCGGCGGAGGAAAGGGCGGAGTCATCGTCGATCCAAAAAAATTTTCGCCAGCAGAACTTCAAGAACTCAGTCGACAATACATTCGCGCATTCGAACAATTCATCGGACAAGATAAGGATATTCCCGCACCAGATGTATATACAAATCCACAGATTATGGCATGGATGCTTGACGAATTTGAAAAGATCAAGGGACATCATGAACCCGGATTCATCACTGGAAAACCTGTCGAACTTGGAGGAACAGCCCTTCGTGGAGATTCAACATCCAAAGGCGGATTTATTATTTTTAATGAACTTATCAAAAAAGAGAAATTGAATAAAAAAACATTGACTGTTGCAGTCCAAGGTTTCGGTAACGCAGGATGGTTCAAAGCAAAATATCTCTACGATAATAAATTCAAGGTTGTTGCAGTGAGTGATAGTCAAGGTGGTATCTACAATAAAAAAGGACTCCACATCATCAATGTTAAGGATGCAAAAGATAAGGGAAAATCAGTACAAGATTATACGCAGGGAACGCATATCACGAATAATGAACTTTTAGAACTTGATGTCGACATCCTCGTCCTTGCAGCACTCGAAAACCAGATTACAGTAGAAAATGCGGATAAGATCAAGGCAAAGTATATTATTGAACTTGCAAATGGTCCAATTAACCCGCAAGCAGATGCGATACTACACAAGAAAAAAATTGTTGTACTCCCTGACATCCTCGCGAATTCTGGAGGAGTCATCGGAAGTTATTTTGAATGGGCAAATAATCGTGCAGGAAATATCTTCGAATTACAACATTTGACGCGATTATTTGATGAGCGTATGAAAGAAACATTCGACAAAGTCTGGATTGCATTCGAAAAGCAGAAGAGGCAATACGATATACGCACAATCGCGTATCTCATCGCAATCAAACGAATCATTGACGCAGAGAAATTACGGGGGAGAATATAATTATTTTTTTAATAGTTGAATCGTTTCTCATAATCCGTGTGATTCAGCCATTCGAGAATGAGACAAACAACGACAATTTCATCGTTTATTATTGAATAGAATAATCGCCATCCTTTCGGCAGATTATACTTCCATAAATTCTTTATTTGATATTTTTGGATATAATATTTTGGTATTATTTTTTTAGGTATCTGAATTCCTGAAAACGCATTCTCCTCAATAGCGTCTAATGCGTAATTGATGGTTTTGAATAATTCACGCTCTTGCGCGTCCCCGTCTTTAAGATTATAGAATGCTTTTTGGATGTCTTTGTCGACAAATCGTGATTCTGATGAGAGTCGCATTTTCGTCTTCCTAAATCTTTTCGTACATAATAGCTTTTTGCATCATCAGGGTAATATATCCATCCAATCTTTCCTTCAGCATCAATAGATATTTTTTTGGAATATAATAGATAGTCTATGATTACCATAAATGTTTGATACATTGTTTTTTTTGGTAACGATTCCCAAAGTTTTCTTTTTTTATATTCGCCATCGTACTCTTTTATGAAACGTTCGACCATAAGTACAGTATCGAGTCGTGGATAGCGAAGGATATTTGTTGTTCCGGGCAGTAATGCTACTTGTTCCATGTTATATCAATGGATATAACAACCCATATTTAAAGTTTACGAATTTTTAGAGAGTCATCATTGTTTATAATAATTTCTCTCTCAAAAACGAAAGAAAAACGGAGTAGGTCGAAGAATTTACGGGCGTGAGAAGATGTTACGAGCGTGAGGGGATTTGAACCCCCGACCTACAGCTCTCTTATCGACTCTCGTCGAATAGAAGGCTGTCGCGCTATCCAAGCTGCGCTACACGCCCATACTTATAGGAGTGAGATGCGAGGGAGAATATTTAAAGGTGATTATTTTATAATACAAAGAACACTAAGAAAAAAGAGAGTTATCACTAATATTCTTTAGTCTTCCTGAGCGCAGTTAACTTTTCTGCATCAGTTGCAAAATCTTTCACAACATGCTCATCATACATCTCTTCAAGAACATCCCATGCATGCTCTTTCGTCTCCGCATCGCCGTGTTTCGTGAAATGATAGAGTAAATTGATTTTTTCTTGATGTGACTCCAATTCTTGGATGTCGTTAAGGATATCATGCCGATTCTTAGAAATCTTTTCTGCAACCTTTTCAGATTCTGATTCGACATCAGATTCAAGATCCATACGTTAAGTATGGTAAAACAAGTATATAAATTTATCCGATAAATTCAAATCTGAACATAAATCCAAAAGTTTAAATATCTGGATGATATTCCTATATCATGACATCACAAATACGATCAGGTCTCAGCACAAACCCACGTGCTGGTTTAGTTCATCAACAGTCAAATTAATTCTCAATTACGTAGTATTCTCATCCAACAAAAAAATAATTTCTTAACAGCAGGCTATCTCAATCAAACAATACAACAATATTTCTTAGATAATAATCTCACTGTCATGTGTAGTGTAGCGGTAGCACGCAGGCCTGTGGAGCCTGAAGTCCGAGTCCAACTCCCGGCATATGACCTTAAAGTATATCTCAAACCAATGGAGGACTAAAAAATGAAAGAAGAAAAAAGCATAAAAAGAACCGCAAGAGATAGAGACCTCGAGGCCAAGGCATCACTGAATGCTGGTTCAGTTCATCAGAAGTGAGGTAGTTATACGACCATATTCTGAGAAAGATTCTTCGCAACTCGTAGCAGTCTATAAATCAGCGTTTGCTGAAGAACCCTGGAACGAGTATGTGAAATGTGTATCATGCAACATGAATTATGGAATAAAAGATATTCTTGAAATCACTTGCAAGAACTGCAAAAATCCCTTAGAAGTCGTCGAATTCTGGAGTACTGCGGATATTAAAAGCGATCTCAAATTTGCGCAAAAACAACTAAAGCCAATAATTCTCGTCGCAGAATCAAATAATCGACTGCAAGGGTTTACCTGGGGATACGCACTTCCTCTAGAAAAATTTCCCTTCCTCGAAGGAAGAATAGGGCAAGACGCGAACTATATGGACGAGATTGCAGTGCGAGGAAATGCGCGTATACAGGGAATTGGAACAATGCTTGGTGATAAGTATATCACATCATGCATTAAACAAGGAATTCAGGAGATCGTATTACGTACTGACGAAAGAAATACTGCATCCATGAGCCTGTTTCGAAAACTTGGATTTACACCCATATCGCAAAATGGAAAAACAAATTCATGGATCTATGACCCGGAATATTCTGAACGCATCTATCTACGACGGGGAACAAGGTGAACACATGAATACGATAACATTGTTGAGGAATCTTGTCAAGATTCCTTCCCCTTCAGGGGAAGAATTGGAAATAGGGGAAAAACTTATTGAGATACTGCATAAAAACTTTAAGATTAAAAAACAATATGTAGATAAAAATCGATTTAATGTATATGCATATTGTGGTAGACCAAAAATAATTTTGACAACACACATGGATACAGTGCAACCAATACTTCCCTTTCGTGAAGATGCAATGGATATCGAGGGCAGAGGCGCGTGTGATAGCAAGGGCAGTATGGCTGCAATGATTGCTGCTGCCATAGACACAGCAAAAAAAGGATATACTAATTTTGGACTCGTATTTGATGTCGATGAAGAAAATCAATTTGCAGGAATAAAAAAAGCAGTAACACTAGTCGACCCAAAAAGAATAATTATTGGAGAGCCGACAAATCTTGAGGTGGTCGGGTCGCAAAAGGGACTCCTCGGTATTCGCATACAAACAAAAGGAATAGCAGTACATGGATCAAATCCAGAGAAAGGAAAAAATGCGATCATTCTGCTACTCAAAATACTTAGTGATATCCAAAAAATATCTCTCGATACTGAAAAAGATTGGTCGACGACGATAAATATTGGAACAATCAGGGGCGGCAGAGCTCCAAATATTGTCGCATCAGATGCTGTTGCAGAAATCGAATTTCGGACAATAAAAAAAAATGCGCCATTGCTAAAAAGGATCTGCACATGCATAAAAAAATGTGATGCAACCATCGAGGTATTCGAAAATTTCGATCCCATAATACAAAAGGAAGGCACGCGTGTAAGTTATTTTACTGAAATGTATTTTTGGGCAAAAAAAGGATTATGTACCGTATACGGACCAGGATCAATACGGTATGCACATAGCGCTCAAGAATGTGTAAATAAAAAAGATGTACGTAAAGCGCAAAAATATTATACTCAAGAATTAGAAGCATATGCAAACTTGGAGCAAACTATTTAAACAATAAACCAAAGGTGATACTATGACGATTGAAATGGCTAAAGGCGTTCGTGATTTTGCGCCAGAAGATAAAATCATTCGCGAAGAACTCGTAAGTACGCTTACCCAGATATTTCGACGATACGGCTATTCGCCGCTTGAGACTCCTTCGATTGAGAGGCTCGACACATTGACGGCAAAGTTTGCAGCAGGAACGGAAAGTGATGCTGCGAAAGAAATCTTTAAACTCTCAGATCAGGGCAATCGCGATTTAGGATTACGATTCGATTTGACTGTTCCATTCTCGAGGTTCATTGCATTAAATCCGACACTGAAAATGCCGTTCAAACGTTATGAAATTGGCAGGGTATTTCGTGATGGACCAATCAAACTTGGGCGATATCGCGAATTCTGGCAATGCGATGTGGATATTGCCGGAGTAAAAAGTATCAAAGCAGATGCAGAAATCATCCTTCTCACACTCGATGCATTCAACGCATTAAAACTTGACGCATATATTGAAGTGAATAACCGCAAATTATTGTATGGAATCATGGACTATTGCAAAATTTCTGACGACAAAAGAGAATCAGTCATCATTACGATCGATAAGATTAAAAAGCAAGGAGCAAGTGTCGTGAAACAGGAATTATTCGAGAAGGGCCTTCGTGATGAATCCATCGAAACCATCATCAGGATATTTACCCTGCAAGGATCAACTGAAGAACTCCTCGACGCATTAACGCCCTACGCAACAAGCGATCTTGGCAGCGAGGGACTTTGTGAACTTAAAGAATTATTCGACTATCTCAAATTCGTCGAATCAGGATCTGTGAGATTAAACATTTCGCTTGCACGCGGTCTTGCGTATTACACCGGGACTGTCTTTGAAGGATTCTTGAAAGAGAGTAAAATAACCTCAAGCATCTGTGGTGGCGGAAGATATGATAATATGATCGGGATGTATGCAGAAAATAAACGCGAATATCCTGCAGTCGGTATTGCATTCGGACTTGAACCCATTACTGACGCACTCAAATTACTGAATACCACTAAACAAAAAACCGTCACAGAACTCTATCTGATTCCAATTAAGACATTCAAGGAATCACTCGTCATTGCAACAACACTCCGGAAAGCAGGACTTAATGTTGATCTGGATTTAATGGAACGCGGCATCTCAAAAAATCTCGACTATGCAAACACCATGAAAATCCCATTCGTCGGACTTATCGGCGATAGCGAACTTGCAGAAGAGAAAATCAAATTAAAGAACATGAAAAGTGGGACTGAGAAACTCGTCACATTGCAGGAAGTGTATGAGATAGTGAAGGAGAAGTAACGAGTGCTCAAGAAAGATTCTAAACGAATAGAGAAGATAATTGAAATGCATATTGAACAACACGAGTACTTACTAAAACAAGGAGATAAAGTGCCTCGTTTTGATCGCATTATGGAACAAGCAATCATTATGCACTATATTGATAAATATAAAAATAATATTTCTTCAGAAAAAATAAAATATTATGAACAAAAATTCGCGTATACTGAAGTGGGGGCTGTTCGACTATTTTATAAACTTGCCCGAAAATTTTTCGATTAATACCGTAAATCTTCCGGTTTTCTCGACGAAAGACATATAAAGAATAGTGCTATTACACTATTATGAATATTGCTGATTATATCACTGATTCAAAAAAAATTGATAAAAAGTTCTATGCACAATTTGAAAAAACGTTTCGCGACAGAAAGGGCTTAGATTCATTAATCACGACAACAAATGAACGTCTTCTCCAAACATTAGAATATTTTCCATTACTACTCGAAAGCGCAATGAAAGATCGCAAGTATCATTGCTCTGCCGAAGAAAAGAAATGGATTAAAGAATACACTAACATATGCAAAAAAATGGATGATGATTCAAAACTAATATATCTTGGTATGATGCACGCATTATTTTTTTATGAGAAAAACGACACATTACAAAAGAGATAAGCTCACACCCTTGCAAAATTCTTGCCTATTCAATAATACCTTTACAATAAGATATGCCGCGTCGATAATCTCGTACCGATACCTTTATAAACTTACATGTATATACTGTACTTACAGGTGATACTTTGGCGATCTATTTCAGTAAACACGCAAGGGAACGCATGGTCGCTCGAGGGATAATAACTACTGAAGTCACCGATGCATTGACCCGTGGCTCAAAACAGTTCCAAGAGCCGGATAAAGTAGTATCCTACTACAGATATTTTTGTGTAGTATACAAAAAGGTCGGAAACGATTATGTTATCATAACCGTAAAACCAAGGTGATTGTCATGACATGCCCGCTCTGTGGAAAAGGAAAACTGACGAACAAGAAAATAAAGGAATCGATGTTCGGTGTGTATTTAGGAGAATTTCCTGCACAAGTATGCTCTCAATGCAATGAATCATTCACCGACGAACAAACGACAAAAAAGATCGAACAGGCTGCAAGAAAAGCAGGAGTATGGAATCTTGGCAAGAAGACAAAAATAATGCGGAGTGGAAATTCTCTCGCAGTGAGACTCCCAAAAGAGATTACGAATTTTCTTAAATGGAAAGAAGGGAGTGAAACATATATCAGACCAGAGAAAGATAAACTCATCATTGAATCAGTATAGTGAAGAATTAATGATAGTCCCTTCCACGTTCGTACCTGTTCAATAATGTCTTTCGGGTAGGTTAATGTTACGTCGACGATTTCTCCAGAATCGCTCTTTATAAGTTAAGGAAGAGAGAAATGAGTAACACTTGACGAGGCAGCATCCTTAATTCTGGAGGGAAAGAAATAAATTTTACGACGGAAAATCAGCTATCCCCCCGCTAAAGCATGGGGGTCTTTATCGCCGATTTTCTCGTTAAAGTTTTGTCTGTTTCGTTTTCGACCAGTTGTTTGATTTCTCGATATAGTGTTTTACAGTTTCTGCACTAA
>Ga0265292_1000216_pt1 | contig 100591 bp, 96 predicted proteins | sample Munlanlewell296A_FD_189080 | JGI IMG/M metagenome (GOLD analysis project Ga0265292, IMG submission 189080) | Leachate microbial communities from a municipal landfill in Southern Ontario, Canada - Leachate well 296A | ecosystem: Engineered > Solid waste > Landfill > Unclassified | place: Canada...
GGGCTTTTTTGTTTCTCGAAAATAAAGAAAAGATTTTAAAATAAAAGGTCGAGATTAAAAATTAACAAATTAAATTAAAAGATTAAAAAAATTAATACTCATGAAAAAAATACTTATTAGTTTATCAATTGTTGCCGTAGTCGCGGCCATTGCCATTGGCGCCACAACCGCTTTCTTCAGCGACACAGAAACATCCACCGGCAACACATTCACCGCCGGCGCGATTGATTTGAAGATTGACAGCAAAGCAACCTACAATGGCCAACAGGTTGGGGCTGCCACATGGGAACTTAAAGATTTAGTTCCCACAGCAGACAAGTTCTTCAATTTTTCCGATGTTAAACCCGGTGATAAAGGTGAAAACACCATCAGCCTGCACGTTACCAATAACGATGCCTGGGGTTGCGTCAATATCATTCCTACCAAGAATGATGATGTTAGCTCCAATGAACCTGAATTAGCGGCGGGAGATACACCTAACACCGACAGTATCTTTGACGGCGAACTGGCCCAAAACATGCAATTCAAAATTTGGGCTGATACTTGCAGTCGGGAAAATACCGGACAATCAGCAACTCCGGGTGATAACATCTTCCAAGAAGGGTGCGACCGTTTATTAACACAAGGCACCGGTCCGATTACCCCAACCACCTATGCTTTAGCTACTCCCGCAGGCAACAACGTATTCAATGGTCAAACTAAAAGCCCATTAACTGGTAGTTCAACCTATTTCCTCGGTGTTGAATGGAGCATTCCAACCATAGTCGGTAATATTATCCAAACCGATAATTACCAAGCCGATGTTTCCTTCTATGTGGAGCAATCACGCAACAATTCAAACTTTGTTTGTCCGAACGCGGCTCCAACACCTCGCACATTACGCTTGGAAAATGAAATCATAGTAGAAAACGGTCCATGGACCGTGATCAATGATCAGACCTATGCTGATCTTACCTGGTCCGATGGCCCAACCTTTGCTTACACCCTGAACGGCCAGGGGCTAGCAGCCAGTACTCAATACAGCTTAATTTATTACGCTGATGGTTGGCCGGGAAATAATCCTGGAGCCTATATTGGATCAGGCACTACGAATTCTAGCGGTGTTATTGCTTTTTCAGGTAGTCCTGAATTAGGTATGGACCTACCCAAGCTACCTGACGGCAACTTTGCCGTTGGCGCAAAAATCTGGCTGGTCCGATCGTCAGATTACAATGGCGGTAGTCTATCAACCGGTCCGATGACCGCTTGGAACCCAAGCCAGTACTTATTTGAAGGCAACGTCTACATTCATTATGACGACACTAACAGTCCTTTGTAATTAAATTAAGAAAGACTGAAATCCATGAAAAAAATAATTACAAGTATAAGTATCATAGCCATAGTGGCTGTGGTAGTCGTTGGAGCAACGGTGGCGTTCTACAACGATACGGAAACCTCAACGGGAAATATCTTCACCGCCGGTTCGATTGACTTAAAAGTTGATCACACAAAGCAGACCTACAATGGTGTGGACTGTGAGACATGTAGCGTAGAGATTAAAAGTGACGCTACGAATGAAGTAGTTGCTAAGAACGGTCTGCCAGTTACCCCATATAATGCATCTGCATTATCATTCATTCATCCAGCTTGGACTGCAAGTGTCCCAGGAGCAACATGGATTTGGGAAGCTAACCCTGTGTCACAGGCGGATACCAACAATAATGTAACTTACACATTTCGTAAGACATTTACATGGTTTGGCCCAATTAGCGGTGCAACTATTAATCTAGCTGTTGCATCAGACAATTCGTATGTCGTATATCTCAACGGCACACAAGTAGGTGCTGACGCAAGTGAAAATAACTTTGCATCTGCTGATACTATCGTGAATATTGACGACAACATTGTTCAAGGAACGAATATCCTTGAAGTTGTAGTTAAAAACAAGGCACTTGCAGGGAGTAACCCAGCATCGAACCCAGCAGGGCTTCTCTACAAACTCACAATCAATGGAAATTGTGGCGCTGAATACTTCCAAAATCAATGTAGTTTATGGCAGGAAACAGACTTGACTAATCAGAAATTCTTCAACTTCAACGATGTAAAACCCGGAGATTTCGGAACAAATGTGATTAGTCTTCACGTTTACGACAACGATGCTTACTCATGTCTCATTGTGGGCAACAAGGATGACCAGGAGAATCCAGCACAACCGCTTGCTCCTGAAATAGTCGCAGGTGATGCTAATGGTGTTGGTAATCCGCTTGGAGATGGAGAACTATCCAATTTCCTCAATGTCTTCACATGGGGAGATACTGTCGCCAATGGTGTTTATGATGTCGGCGAGACTTCTCTTGGAGGCGTCGGACCGCTTTCAACTACCATAAACATCATGAGTATGGATTCGTTAAATCAGCAATTCCTTACTGCAACGACCACAAAAAATATCGGTCTTGCATGGTGCGCAGGGACACTTGGTGCAGTTGCGGGACAACCGTTCTCATGCGACGGAAATGGAATGGGCAACATCGCCCAGTCAGATTCATTCTCTGCGTCACTCACAGCATACGCCGAACAAGTTAGAAACAACCCCACATTTAGTTGTGGGGGCGTGAATCTTCCTACTCAAGGCGATGGTAACGGAGAGGCGCTCGGCCCAGCACCAGTTGGCCTCTTGTCGGCGACTAATTTCGCGATTATAGCGAAAACAGCAATCACCGATGCTGGAGCACCTCTATCTGATATCACTGGAAACATCGCTATTGACCCAGCCGCCGGTTCAGCCATAACTGATGTATCGTGTACAAATGTATTAGGTGGTGGAAAAATATACAATGATGGAGGATACACAGGTGGCTACAACGCAAATGTTGGATGTGAGGTGGTTAGCCCAGTAACAGCGCTTGCAGTTAGATTGGCCATGGAAACTGCGTACACTGACGCCGCTGGGAGAACAGGTCCTACTGCAACTGAATTAGGTGCTGGAAATATTGGCGGAATGACGCTTGCTCCCGGACTCTACAAATGGAGTACTGGCGTGACGATACCGACCAATGTTACCCTTTCGGGTGGCGTAAACGATGTTTGGATATTCCAGATATCGGGAACTCTTGATATCGCTTCCGGTGGTAGCCCCTCTGGTGGTGCTGATGTAGTACTCATCGGCGGAGCTCAAGCCAAGAATGTCTTCTGGCAAGTTACTGGAGCAACGACACTTGGAACGTACTCTACGTTCAACGGAACTATTCTGGCTAAAACAAATATTGCGATCCAAACTGGCGCAGTATTGAATGGTAGAGCATTGGCACAGACCGCAGTTACGCTTAATGACAATACCGTTACTCTTCCTTAGATTCTGATTATTGATGCCTTTCACTCAACCTCACATCTTGTGAGTGGGGTTGAGGATTAAGGCATTATAGAAATGGACAAAATAAAAAAATTAGGAAAAATCGGATATTACGTATTTTTTGGAGCGTTGATTTTTATCGCGCTTGTTGTGGTTGTATCCGCGTTTCCCATACAAGGAAACATTCAAATAAAAGTGGTGCAATCCGGTTCCATGGAGCCCTTTATAAAAACCGGAAGCGTGGTGCTTATTAAGCCGGCTTCGTCTTATAAAATCGGAGATGTCATCACCTTTGAAGGAAATTTTAAAGACGCCAGAGGCAAAAAAATTCCGGTCTCCCACCGCATTGTTGAAATGAAAGTTGAGGGAAGTCAGCCAATTTACATTACCAAAGGAGACGCCAACGAAGAGCGGGATTCAAAAGAGGTTTTACAAAACCAAGTTATAGGCAAGGTGTATCTCGTCATCCCATACCTCGGCTACGCGATTAAGACCTCGCGCACTACATACGGATTTTTAGCGCTGATTATAATCCCGGCGGCGATTATAATTTATGATCAATCGGCAAAAATATTTAAAGAACTAAAGCGCACATATGGAAAAAAGAAAGAAGACGACAAAAGTTAAAAAAACCGTAAAACGCAGGGTGAAGCAAAAAGTTTCAGTTTCATCGTTGAAAGAGCGGCGCTTTGTTGTTCCTATTTCGATACGGATTCCTATTTCCCACGAAACGTTTGCGGCCGTCCAAACGACCAGGAAAGAATTCAGCATTGCGAAAGCAGGCCTAATTTTAATGTTAATTGTTGGCCCGAGTCTTTTTTTTGGGCTCTTGTCAATCGAGAACACAATCGCTTTTTATAACGACTTCGAGTCATCCATCGGCAATATATTTTCAGCCGCCTCTTTGGATTTTACGGTTGACATAGAAAAGAAGGATAACGATGATTGTAAAGACAATGATGAGGACGATAATGGATACCACAAAAACAATAGCGGTGATGACGAGGGCCATCATGATCAAGATGATGACGATGACGGCGAAGATTGTAATGATCACCATAATGGGGACCACAATGGCGATAATGGTGATGACAATGGCGGTCTCTCGCCGGGCGGTTCTATTACTCAATTTGCCACTATACAAAACGGCGGAACCCTTGATTTTCAATATATGGTTGAGGTAGAGAAAACAGGCGGAAACGATGCTTTCTGCAACGCGTTAGATCTTGAGGCAGTGCTTGAAGGCGCGCCTTATTATACGGGGGATCTTATGACTTTTGTTTCCTCGCCCGTGGTTTATTCAACTTCTACCGATGAATGGAAGTTTGTAATTTCTTTGCCTTCTGATACATACATTCACGGCAGCTGCAGTTTTGATTTTGTTTTTTCCGGCTGGCAAACAACCTTTCCTAATTTTGGAGGATTTTCGGATATAGAAAGAGTTGACGATCCCGTTTATAGCGTGGCTTCCGTGACGGTGGCGAGTGAAGAAAATAACAGAGAAGCCGGCTCCGGCATCGAGAGCGATCAGGACGCTTTTCCGTCTTTCTCGGAAACATTAGGATCAGTGACAAGCACGACAACCGAATTCATCTTGGGCGCAGAAGAAGCGGCGATGCCGACAAGCACCGAGACAATTGTAGATGATCCTGTTTTAACTCCGGAAATTACGGTAAGCTCTTCATCAGTATCTTCTGAACTATCTCCAGAACCCTCGCCAGTCGTAACACCGGAATCGGCGGTAGAGAACCCGCAACCGCCAGCTAGCGATGACAGTTCTGTTCAAACGCCGATAGAGCCAGCGATTCCGACAGAACCTATAATTATTGAACCGCCGGTCGAACCGGCGCCGCCATCAACCGATCCTCCGGCCCCGACCCCAACGGATTCGATAAACTCACCGCAAGCCGAATAATCTTATGGATAAATTATTTAAAACAATTTTAATAATTTCAGTCGCTATTTTTGGCACGGGAATTTTATTTATTGATTCTGCCCAGGCTCAATCCACCGATCCTTTAGTTGTGGAATTTGAAACCACTCCTTTATTCAGCGAGGCGAACTTTTTGCCTGGAGGGGGAGTAACTCGCTGGGTAAAAGTAACTAATAACAGCGGTTCAAACCAAAGAATCGTCACTGAAGCAATAAATTATCCCAATCCTATACCAGCAGGCGATTTATCACGAGCCCTGATGTTTGTTATTAAAAAAGGAACAACGGATTTATACGGCGGCTCAAGTCCAACAGGCCCTAAATTACTCTATGATTTTTATCAAGACAGTGGTTCTTATTCAGAAATTTCTTTATCTGATTTAATAAGCGGAGCCACAACCCAGTATGATTTTATAATTTCTTTCCCGACCGAAAAGGAAAATGAGTGGCAAAACGCTACCACTACTTTTGATATTTTAATTGGATTTCAGGGAACCGGAGGTGGCATTTTGCCGGGTATTAGCAGTAGCGGTGGCGGAGGTGGTCCTTCGACGGGCTCAGGATCTTCGAGTGGAGGCGGAGGATGGTTGCCGCCGGGTCTAACAATTCAAAATGAAGCAACGGCAACTACGACAGAAACGAGCGTCACTTTTATTTGGACTACAAGTTATCCCGCTAGTAGTCAGGTAATTTACGCCGAAGAAGGAGAGAGCCACATTTTAGACCTGACAGATAATGCCGGAATACCACCAAAATATGGTTATGCGCGCACTTCACCCGAATATAATATTAGTCCAAAAGTAACTTCTCACTTAGTTACTGTTGGCGGTTTAACGCCCGGTACAAGATATTATTATCGAACCGTTTCCCATGCTTCCTTAGCAATTGGCGAAGAACATAGTTTTGCCACCTTAAACTTTATTAGCGGCGCGCCGTCTATTTCTGTCGCGATGACAGCGCCAGTGAGTGTTCCGGCGGCGCCAAATACATCAACAGCTCCGGGTTTGGCTGAAACTTCCGCCGCGCCGGAACAGCCCAGAATCGAACAGCCAACCGCTCCGCAACCGATAACGTCAGAATCCCTATTGGCCTCGGTTAGTAGCGCCGTAACACTCGGCACCGACAGCGCTATCGTTGGCGTACTGGTTACCGTAGCAATCCTTGCGCTTATTGGATACGCGATCTACGCAGTTATTCAGAGAGCGCGACGCAAAAATTTGGGGAAGCGGCAATAAAAAAATAGGGGCGCTAAGCGCCCCGGCTCTTCTGGAACGACTTGTCAAGCTTTTATCACAAAAGGCGTTTTTCCTTCCACTTGAATCTTGGTGAGTATCAATAACCCAGAAGGGGATAAACGCCCCTCTAAGAGCTTTATACGCTTATTATCGGGCATTCTAAGAGACCCGCCTGCCGGCGAAGCAGACTCTTTAAGGCCCATAGTCCAAACCCCAGGATCAGGGTTTAACGCCCTAATTTTACGTTCTATTTCCAATGCTTTTTGGCCTCCTTTTACTTGCGCTTCTTCCAAATCCTCGGACCTCACAAAAGCGTCTTCTGTAGTAAATTTTTTAGTAAAAGTCGCCTCATTATGATTTTGCTCTTGAGGCTTTATTTCGCCATTTATAAACTTTGGCAAAACTTCAACCAATAAATCTCCGCTAAGTTCTGCTATTTTTTTTGACAAGGTTTCATAATTATCACTACTGGCTATTGGCAAATCCCTAATGGCTATTATGGGCCCATGATCCACTTTTTCGTCTATTAAAAATAAAGTCGCGCCGGTTTCTTTTTTTCCATTTAAAATTACGCTCTGAATGGGCGTTGCGCCTCTGTATTTTGGAAGAAGCGAAGGATGCGCTCCAATAACTCCGCTTTTAAAAATATCGATAATTTCTTTGGGAATTATTTTTGAATAAGCGGCAACAACGGCGAAATCGCAACTTGGGACTTGCAACTTAAAACTTGCAATATCTAATTTTTCAAATTGAATTACGGAAATGCCGTGTTTTTGAGCCAAAATTTTTGTCGGAGGCGAAGTTAAAACCTTTTTCCTGCCAAAAGGCTTATCCGGATTGCAAACAACCGCAGCCGGAATAAATCCGGAAATTATCAGCTTATTTAAAATTATCTCGGCAAACTCAGGCGAACCAAAAAAAATAAAATTCATCCCGTTAGAAATGGCACAAATGCCATATTTTAATTAATGACTGACTTTTAAAAATATTATATCTCATAAATTGCAACATTGGATTTTATTTCTAACGGGATTCATGTTGATAACTAAAAGTTGACCTTAATCTTATTATACTTATAATTATACTATATGAAATTTTTTATCGCATCGCCTTGGAAAAATAAAGAGCAGGTAGAAAAATTGACGGAAGAATTAAAAACCAAAGGACATGACGTCTATTCCTTTTTGGAAAGCGGTGAAAATCTTTTAACCGGCCATCCCATAGAAGAAGAAATGAAAGTCTATTGGGAAGCGCTCTCTAATTGGCAAAACGACAAACGGATTTCCCAGATTTTTGAATCTGAAATAAACGGCTTAAAAGCCTGCGACGCTTTGATACTGCTACTTCCGGCAGGGGACTCGTCTCACGTTGAAGCCGGCATAGCATACGGACTCGGTAAAAAATTGTTTTTAATCGGAGCGATAAACAAGCCCGAAGTTGTGTATTTGATGTTTGATAGAATCTATATGGATACCACGTCTTTTCTCTCGGATCTGCCAAATCTCTTTTCCTAATCTTTCCCTTGTTTTTTCTTGGATTTTTTCTTAAATCCTAGCCTCCTCGTTGTCTCTGAATTTACGCAAGTTCTTCGCTTTATCGATAAATAAAATTCCGTTTAAATGATTTGCCTCGTGCTGAAAAACACGGGCCAAAAGACCCTTGGCTTCTATTTTTATATGCTTGCCGTTTTTATCCTGGCCGGATACGACAACCTTTTCAAAACTCTCAACTTCACCGAATATTTCCGGCACGCTTAAGCACCCTTCTTCTAAAGTTTCTTTTTCCTTTGAAACTTTTTCAATTTTTGGATTAAAAACGTAAAAAAACTTCGTTATCCCGTTTTTATCGGAAAGCCCTGCCACAAACATTTTAAAATCATAACCAATTTGATTGGCGCTAAGGCCAATTCCTTTAGCTTTTAACATTTTACTTCTCATCTCCTGGCACAAATCCCGGATTTCTTTTTTGGAAAACTTTTTAAAATCAAAATCACGCGTTTTCTTGCGTAAAAACTTTTCTTCATTTTTATCCGCGATTGTGAAAATTTTTCTCATAAATGGCTACTTTTTCAACGTTTTCAACATACTCATAAAATACGCTCCTTTTTTTGCAATTTTTTTATTCTGCGAAATGGTCTTTGCCAAAGCTCTTAACTGCTGTTCATCGTTTTCCTTGGCGAGTTTTATATAGAGCGATTTGTGGGGCAAGTCGCCTAAAATCTCGGCGATTTCCAAACCCGTTGCCTGAAATTTCTTATAAACCCGCGCCTTTTGCGTCCTTTCTTTTATCTTACTTAAATAATCTCTGTCCATTTCTTTTTCAAAAGTATAGCATGAAAATTGCTTAAAAATCCCGTAATTATGCTATAATGTTTTTACATGATATACGAAACAAAGAATTACGAAAATTTAATAGGGTTGCCGGGCTTTAGCGAGCCGCTTTTAAAAAATCACATAGCTCTTTATCAAGGCTATGTTAACAACACGAATAAGCTGATGGATATGCTAACCGAATTCGCGAAAGACGGGGTTGGACATTCGGAACTAAAACGCCGGTTTGGCTGGGAATGGAATGGCATGCAGCTTCACGAATATTATTTTGAAAATCTTTCAAAAGAAAAAACTCAGCTGGATACTAATTCTGATTTATATAAAAAAATAGTTGAGAGCTTCGGTTCATACGAAAATTGGGAAAAAGATTTTAAAGCGGTCGGCGCTTTACGGGGAATTGGCTGGGTAATTTTATATTACGACCCTAACGGCAATCGGCTTTTCAATGCTTGGATCAATGAACATGACGTTGGGCATTTATCGGGCGCTAAACCGATTTTAGTTATGGACGTATTTGAGCACGCGTTTATGATTGACTACGGAATAAAAAAAACGGATTATATTGAGGCCTTCTTCAAAGTTATAAACTGGAGTATAGTAAATAGCAGATTTTAACAAAACACACACTAAGATGATAATAACGCCCCATCTTTTGGTCGGAGCGGCGATTGGATCAAAAATTCATAGTTGGTGGGCTGTGGCGATATTGTCTTTCGCCAGCCATTATATTCTTGACGCCATACCTCATCCGGCATACCAGCTAAATTTTTTAAAAACTAAAACTTTTGGCAAAAAAACAGCCGCCGATATATTAAAATTAGGCGTTGATTTTTTTTCGGGATTTTTGTTTATTTTTTTAGTTGCCGAAAAAACCGCTAGCTTTTCTTATATAGCGCTGGGAATGTTTATGGCGATTCTTCCGGATTTTCTGCAAGTGCTCTATCGTTTTTACAAAAATCGCTTTTTAGAACCTTTTCAAATTATTCATGATTATTTTCATTTCGATAAAACCAAAAATTTCGCCTGGCAAAGCGCGGTTACGGTATTTACTATATTCGTCGCGATCACTTCAATTATTACTATTTTGATAAAATAAACAGTTATGATGAATCCCACACATAACTTACGCTAATTATGCATTTCGTTTATATATTACAATCCAAACAAGATAAAAGTTTATATATTGGTTGTACTGATAATCTTAAAAATAGGCTGGAAATGCATAATGATAAGAAATCTTATTATACTAAACGTAAGATGCCGTGGAGATTAATATATTTCGAGGGCTACACATCCAAAGTCGATGCTTTTAACAGAGAAAAATCATTAAAACTGCACGCTCAAGGGTTGCGGCGATTAAAAGAACGTCTCCGCGATACTTTTTCAGCGTAAGTTATGTGTGGGATGAAAAAAATACAAAAAGTATTCAAAAGTAAAGTTTTTCTATCCGCCGTTTCGATATTAATAGTCGTTATTTTTATCGGCGGAGCTTTTTATCTTGGCTATTACGAAGGCGTCAAAAATCCGAAAGAAACAATAATAAAAGGCGTTGAGAACCCGCAAGGTAACGAAAAAAACATCGATTTCAATTTATTTTGGGACGCTTGGCAGATCGTAAAAGATAAATACATAGAAGGCGATAAAATAACAAATCAGCAATTGCTTTACGGCGCCATCTCCGGACTTTTAAACGCGACCGGCGACCCGTATAGCAACTTCTTTCCACCGGCGGATGCTAAAAAATTCTCGCAAGAAATCAGCGGTCAATTCGGAGGTATTGGCGCGGAATTAGGCATAAAAGACGAACAATTAATAATAGTCGCGCCTCTTAAAGACACTCCTGCCGATAAAGCGGGAATTAGAGCGGGGGATGCAATATTAAAAATCAACGATACTATAACCGCCGGATTCACAACCGAAGACGCCGTGAAATTAATAAGAGGGGAGCCCAAAACAAAAGTTATTTTGACGATTTTTAGAAACGGCTGGGAGCAACCGAAAGATTTTGTAATAACCCGCGATATTATTCAAATACCCACACTGGAGTCGAAAGAAATTGAATTAAAACCCGGCTCTCGAGAAAAAATACTCTACTTGCGCTTGTACAACTTTAACGAAAGCGCGCCGTATCTTTTTTATCAAGAAGCTGTCAAGGCGATGTTCTATGGCAACAAAGGCATCATATTGGATTTAAGAAATAACCCCGGCGGCTATTTAGAAGTTGCCAACGCTCTAGCCGGATGGTTTTTAGATAAAAACGCGGTGGTTGTTAAAGAAAAATTCAGAAGCGGTAAAATTCAAGAAATCAGAGCCAACGGCTCTGAACTTTTCAAAAACATTCCGGTTGTTGTTTTGATAAACCAAGGATCCGCTTCTGCCGCGGAAATTTTAGCGGGAGCGCTAAGAGACAACCGCGCAGTAAAACTGATTGGAAAGAAAAGCTTCGGAAAGGGCAGCGTACAGGAAATAGAAACTTTAAAAGACAATTCGATGATAAAAATAACTTTCGCTCACTGGCTGACCCCTAACGGAACGGTTATCGAGAAAAACGGCCTTAAGCCGGATTACGAAATTGATTTAACCGACGACGATATTAAAACCGGACGCGATCCTCAGCTTGATAAAGCGCTGGAGGTCCTCAGATCAGAAATAAAATAACCGAAAATAACCAATGAAAATCATACTTTTACAGAACATCAAAGGACTCGGAGAAAAATATGACATAAAAGACGTTGCAGACGGCTACGGGAGAAATTTTTTGATTCCGAAAAATCTGGCTAAATTCGCCAGCCCGCGAGACGTTGAAAAAATAAAAAAACTAAAAGCCGCAGAAGAACTGGAAAAAGAAAAAACAATAAACGAGTTAAAAAGTCTGGCCGCAAAATTAAACGGCGCCGAGATAGAATTCTACCCTAAACTCGGGAAAAGCCATGAAATTTACGGTTCAATTACAAAAGAAAACATTAAAAATTCCATTTTTGAAAAATTTATTCCTAATAAAAACGAGAAAGTCCTTAACAATATTGAAATAGAATTAAAAAAACCGATAAAAGCTATCGGTTCTCACCAGGTTGAAATCAATTTAGGATTCGGGATAAAAACAAAAATCAGCGTACGCGTTTCTGAGAATCATTAAAGGCTCAATAAAACCGAAACCTCTTTAGCAAACCGGAGGCTGCCATCAAAATTGATTTTCTTTTTTGTTTTGAAATTAACAACGCCGGCTTTTAAAGCGTAAAGAGAGTCGTCGCCAGCCCGAACAACGTTTGTGCCGGCCGAATACTTTGTTCCTCTTTGGCGGATCAAAATTTCGCCGACTTTAACTTTTTGGCCGTGTTGCCGTTTAACGCCCAATCGCTGTGATCGAGAATCTCTGCCTAATTTTGTAGAACCACCTGATTTAGTATGTGCCATTTTTATCCAAGAGCGAAGCGATTGGCTGTAAAAATGAGCATCCCGCCGAAACTTTTAGTGTAGGCGGGGCGCCATAAAACTTCGCTAATTATTTTTATTTCCGTATGATAAAATATGATAATATATACGAATAATTGCTAATTATACTAATAAAAAAATTTCTGTATAATTAAGATATTCGTAATTATTAGTATGAATTAGTATATTAGCATCGCATATATATGTCAACACCCCATTTAACTGACTTTAGCCAGAAAAAGAAGATGGTTTTCGATATCGAAACAATCGGCGTTGATTTTGCCAGTCTTGATAAAATCTCCCAGGAGTATCTTTTGAAATTTGCGAAGGACGAAGAAGAAAAAACAGAAGCCAAAGATCAATTAAGTTTTTCTCCGTTAACCGGAGAAATCGTCGCTATCGGCATGCTAAATCCAGATACCGATAAAGGAAAAATTTATTTGAAATCGGAAAAAAATATCGGCGCTGATAAACTGGAAGAGGGGATAGACATAGAAATTGGAACCGAAAAACAAATACTGGAAAAATTTTGGGAAGACGCGAAACACTATAATTATTTTATTTCTTTTAACGGAAGAGGGTTCGATGTTCCGTTTTTGCTTATCCGTTCCGCTATTTTAGAAATTAACCCCACGAAAGATCTGATGAGCAACCGGTATTTGAGCTCCCAAAAATTTGGAGCCCAGCACATTGACTTATTCGACCAGCTTAATTTTTACGGAGCGGTCAGGCGTAAGTTCAATCTCCACTTTTGGACCAAAGCCTTCGGCATCAACAGTCCGAAAAAAGAGGGGATTACAGGCGATGATGTCGGCCGTTTATACAAAGAAGGGAAAATATTGGATATCGCCAAATATAATTTAGGAGATTTACGCGCCACAAAACAACTATACGAAAAATGGGAAAAATATCTGAATTTCTGATTTATGGATAAAATTAAATATTTTTATCAGGAAAGAAAAAAGGCGGTTGATTTAATTTTTATTATTTTTATTGTTGGCACATTAAGTTTTGGTTTGGGGTATTTAACAAACAGGCAATTCTCTCGTGCTCCAATTATTATTGAACGATGTTCTAACTTGACACAATAAACCTGACTGCCCTTTTTTGTTGCCAAATAATTTACAAATAATTTATTTGGGGTAATATAAGAGATAGATTACCTTAAAATATAAAAAGAGAGGAGGAATCGTGATGGGAAACGAAGTCAAACGATACGTATTCTGTTTGCATTGCACCCGAACAGTCGGTTGTTGTCAAAGCGGAATCCGCGCAGAATGCGAAGAGTGCCCTGAAGGGCGCGAATGCCCAAAACCAGAAGAAACCGGCAAGCCGAGCCACGGACATTGCAAAACATGCGCTGTCGATGATTGGTGCGCGCAACCAATAACGCAAGAAGGGGCGCCTAGATAAAAACTGGGGCCCCATTTGTTTTATAGTTGCTTTATAGATATCCCGCCTGTTTAAGCCAATAATCGTTTTCCCATTCCCACAATTTTTTTGCTCCTAAAAACGCTTCAAAATCTTCTTGCCAATAGGGGAATTCTTTTAACTCTATTACACCGGCAAGCTCCGACCACTCGTGAGTTTCATCCGGACACATAGGCAAAGCTTTGTTGTTTCCGTTTCGGGCCGGTCGTATTTTGTCTCTCCCGCCTTTGGTTCTTAAGCTCGCGTCGCATTTAACGCATTTTTTTATTTGATCGATTCTTAATATCCATCGTGATTGAAGGTTATTAAATTCTTTTTCAAGCGCGCCCATATATGCCGATGTTTGAAGATTATAATCGCGGTAAATCGCTTGAGATGTTTTAATGTCCAACACGCCGAATTTACCGTCTATTAAAGCTAAGGCGTCTAAAGTGCCGGCGTACCTTTGTTCGTGATTAACAACTTGTTTTTCAACAAAATCTTTATCAACTTGAATATTATTTTTTTCTATAAATTCTGTAAATGCTTTTATCGACGGCGCGATTGAAGGGTCAATAACAGGGGACTGACCGATTAAAATCTTTTCTACCGCCTCATGAATAAGAGTTCCCTCTCCGGCGGAAATTTTTTTGACCGCTTCGCCTTCGGCAAAACTATTGAGTTCGCCATAAAAACGATACAGCGCCGGCTTGGCTTTTATTTCTATTATCTTTGTCACGCGGGGATACCAAACGTCACCGATTTCATAACCGGCAAGAGATTTGAAATGTTTTAAATCAAAATAGTACATAAGGGGAGTGGTGGTTTAAGGTTTTTATACCTGTCGCAAAATGATTCTTTTACGTCAGATATTAATACAGTAACGACTTCTGCTTTGATAAAGCTATAACAACTGCATCACCCATTTTACCAAATCGACAGCCAAAAGCAGAAGTTTAATTATTAAATTGCCTATGAATTTTATTGTCGCGCCGATATTATGAATTACATTCAAATTGATCCAGCTTACGGACTTGAATACAAATGACGTAATGATTTTAATTAATTCTGAAAAATTTATTTTGTCTATCATAATTGTCTATCATAAATAATTAGTTGGATTAATATCTCCACCAAACGGCATTGGTCCGCATGTCTGGCTGGGACCCATTCGAAATGTCTGGCTGGCAAAAACAGTAAGATGAAGGTGAGGGCCGGTAGCGTAACCGGTTCTGCCAACATAACCTATCAAATCGCCCCGCTTGACTTCTTTCCCTTGAGTAGCGGTAATTAAAGAAAAATGCGCGTAAAGCGTTGTTAAATTATTTTCGTGCTCTATAACCACAAATTTTCCGTAAGCTCCGCGGTAGCAATATTTATCCTGATTACCAGTTGCCACAACTTTTCCTTTTTCGGCTGCAAAAACCGGCGTTCCAATAGGCGCGGCTATATCAATTCCGTTATGCCATTTGCCCCGATAACCGCCTCTTGTAGCAAATGAAGTAGCCCCATAATCCTGCGAAATCAATCCGGTTGTCGGCATTGCCAATATTCCCGGAGCCCGCGTTGGAAGCAGTCCCGGATTTATTTTTAATCTTAATTCTTCGTCGATTTTTTCAATTTCAGAAGCAATAGCCGTTTGTTTCTTTTGTAAATCCGTTAAATATATTTGATAATTTTTTTCCTTGTTTTTGGTTTGCGCCAAAAAATCTTGTTTGGATTTTTTGGTTTCTTCCACGATTATTTTCTTATTTTTTAAATTACCGCTTTCAATTTCCTTAGCTGTTTTCTTATTAGTAAGGGCGTCCAAATCATTCGATAATTCTCCGCTTAACACATTTAAATCCGCCACGTCATTATAGAGCCCTTGCTGCAAATCAACCAGGCCTTGTATTTGAAAAACGCTTTCGCTTAAATCTTTATTTCTTAAAAATATCTCAAGCGGGCTGTTAATGCCCGGTTCTTGCTGCAATTTTCTCAAAGACTCGGCTATGATTTGTTTTTTATCTTCTATTTTTACTTCCGCTTCGGAAATGTTGTTTTGAATCTGCTCTGATTCAAGGCTGTATTTATTAATCAAAATTTCGCTTGATTTTATGCCCAAATCCATTTGTTTTACGCTGTAATTAATCTGGTTTAATTCGTTTTGCAGAGAACTTTTCGCGTTTTGGGTAGCTTCAAGCTGTTTTTGAACAACCTTAATTTGATTATTTACGTTATCCAATTCCTGAGTTTTTTGTGAAAGCGAATCCTTCAATTCTTGCGCTTCTTTCGCATCAACTTTTATTTTTTGGAAAAGCGTAAAAACAACGGCAAACGCCAAAAAAATAGCGAAATATTTTCTAAAATTTCCGGAGTTCTTATACATTAAATTTATCCGCTGCTGATTTAATTCGTTTTAAGCTCTCGTCTCTTCCTAAAACATCCATCAATTCAAAGGGTCCGGCTGACGCTTCACGTCCCGACAATCCCGCCCGTAGCGGCCACAATAACTCTCCCCTGCCCCAAACTTCGGTAAGTGGCATAATTATCTCTTCCAACCGCTTTTTTCCAAAATCGCTTTCGGGGATTTTTGAAATTTCTTCATAAAGCATTTTTAAATTTCTAAACGTGTCTTTTTCGGAAATATCTTTCCATGATAAAAGTTTTTTATCATAAGAAGGCGATTCAAAAAACAGCTCTGCCAAATTTTTAAAAACTACCAAGCTGTTCATTCGCGATTTTTCCACATTAATTATTTTTATAAGAAAATCTGGATTTTCAAGCCATGTTTTGGGAATAAAACTTTCCAGCCTATTCAACAATTCATAACTGTCCGTTTTTTGTATGTATTGGCTATTAAACCATTCCAGCTTCACAAGATTAAAAGCCGCCCCGCCTTTTTGCACTCGCCTTAAATCGAATTCTTTTATTAATTCTTCAACTGGCATAATTTCTTTATCTTCCGTTGGGTGCCAGCCCAAAAAAGCCAAAAAATTAACAAGCGCTTCCGGCAAAAATCCTTCGTTACGGTAATCATTTAAAGACGTTTCCAAATGCCGTTTTGATAATTTACTTCTGTCCGGCGCAAGTATCAAAGGCAAATGCGCGTATTTAACTTCGTCAAACCCTAAAGCTCGTTGGAGTAAAATTTGTTTCGGCGTGTTAGTTATATGGTCCTCGCCCCTTATCACGTGGCTAATTTTCATTTCAAAATCATCAACTACCCCCGCAAACATAAACAGCGGAGACTTTAAATTTCGGGCGATTACGATATCTCCGATTAATTCCGCGTTCACCGATACCTTGCCCCGAATAATATCCGTAAATTCAACTTCGATTGGCGGAACTTTAAATCTTATTACCGCGCTCTCTCCATTTTCAACGCGTTTTTTCGCTTCTTCTGGATCTAAATTACGGCACCTCCAGCCGTATTTCGGAGCCATTCCCTGGCTTAACATCGCTTGCCTATCTTCTTCGAGCTGCTCTTTAGAACAAAAACAATAATAAATTTTTTCTTCTTCAAAAAGATTATTTAAATATTTTTCATATATATCCAGCCTCTCGCTTTGCCGGTATGGCCCGTATTGGCCTTCCACATCCGGCCCTTCGTCCCAATCAAAACCAAGCCATTTAAGGCCGTTTATTATATCTTCTTCGTATTCTTTCTTGGACCTTTCCAAGTCGGTATCTTCGATCCGCAAAATTATCTTTCCATTATGGCTTTTGGCAAAAAGCCAGTTAAAAAGCGTTGTTCTAGCTGTGCCTAAATGTAATGGCCCTGTTGGAGACGGCGCCATCCTCACCCTTACGGGCTTTTTTACGCTATCAGTCATTTAATTATTCTACCAAAAAATCCCCCGCTTTGCTATTGACAAAAAATACAATAAATTGCTTTATCTAGCCTTTGCTGCCAAACTTCATTATTTCTTCAGCCAATAATTTTGTCGCGTCAGGTTTGGCAAATTTTTTAGCCGCCAAAGACATCGCGCTATAATTTTCTTGACTAGCAAAAATTTTATTAACTTGCGTCAAAAATAAATGAGGGGTTAAATTTTCTTCTTCTATTACAATTGCGGCTCCGGTTTTAGCATATTCATACGCGTTTTTTTTCTGATGATCAGCGGCTGACTCCGGAAGCGGTATTAACACGGACGGTTTTCCTATTGACGCTATTTCAAAAATAAAACTTCCGGATCGCGACACGATTAAATCCGCCGCGGCCATTGCGTCCTTTAGTAATTTATCGCCCAGAAACGGCATTGTTTTATACCCAACCTGATACTCTTTAGGCAATTTTTCCAAAACCAATTTTAATTCATTATTAAAACCAAAAAGATTATTCACGCCTGTCTGATGATAAATCTGAAAACCAGCATTTAATAAATCAGGCGCGGTATCAAGAAAAAAATCGTTTATTCGTATTGAGCCCTGCGACCCGCTTATTACCAAAAGAAGCTGCTTATTCGGGTCAAGTTCCAAAACTTTTTTGGCGGTTTCCTGATTCAAATCGAAATCGGTTAAAAACATATTTCTTACCGGATTGCCCGTTAAAGAAATTTTTCCCGCCATTAATTGCCGTTTGATTTCTTTTTTATATAAATTTACAAAAGAATCAGCGGCAACGGCATATGAAATCGCGATTCTATCGCTAAATCTTGCGGACAATAAATTTTGAAGGCCCGGAATAGAATCGCTGTCATGAATAATTATCGGCACGCGGTAAAACCAACACGCCAAAACAACCGCGAAAGATCCGGTTCCTCCTTTTGAAAATAAAACATCTGGCATTATCCAAAAAACTTTCCAGAATGCCTGAAAAATACTAAATAAAAATTTCGGGATATCTACAAAATTTCTAAAATCGAAATATCTTCTTAGTTTTGCCGATGCGATGCTCTTGATTTTAATATCGGCTTTAATAAGTTCGGCTTCATAAATATCCGGGGTCCCGACATAAAAAAAATCGCTGCCGGGCGCTGTTTCTTTTAATTTATCGCAAACGGCGATTATCGGAAAAATATGACCGCCCGATCCCCCGCCAGTGAATAATATTCTCATCGCTTCGCTCTATCAACTAATAACGAATGTTTTACGAATAAACGAATTCGTAAATTCGAAAATTCGTACAGATTCGTTATTCGTTGATTTATGTGTTCTTCGATATATTACCAATTATACCGGCCATGGTCAAAAAAATTGCCAGCGAACTGCTTCCATAGCTTACAAAAGGTAAAGGCATTCCAGTCAAGGGCAATAATCCTGAAATCGCGCCGATATTAATTATTGCCTGTATGGTAATTATAGAAACAAAACCAATTACAACCAGTCGGCTGAACTGATCCCGGCAATTTACTGCGATCTGAACGCCTCTTATAAGTATTACTACAAAAAGCACTATCAAAAAAATCGCCCCGGCGAAACCGAGCTCCTCGGCAATTACGGCAAAAATTGAATCTCCTATGGGCTCTGGTAAAAAATTATACTTATTAGTCGAGTTGCCATAACCGACTCCCAGTCCCCCGCCCGAACCTATCGCCATAAGCGCTTGTTCCCGATGAAAACCGCTTGTTAAATTTTTTACCCGATCCAATCTATAAACAGGGCCTGCCACAACAAAAAGCGCTATCATCAAAACCATAACAGAAGAAAAACCGATAACATAACGCATCTTTAAACCGCTGACAAAATAAACAATCAAGCTAGCGGCAACTATAACAACGGCGATTGTTGTCGCCGGCTGCATAAAAATCAATCCGGTTATAAGCGCCACCACTGCCAAAAAAGGCAAAAATCCTTCCCAAAAACTTGATTGCCGCTCCTTTTTTTTAGAAAGCCAAGCCGCTAAATAAATTATAAAAGTTATTTTTAATAATTCCGCCGGCTGGAATAAAAATTGCCCAAAATTAAGCCATCGATTAGCGCCCCCCGCCTTAAAGCCCAAAGGCGTAAAAACCAACGCAAGCGCTAATATGCTTATTCCCAAAAGCGGGACCGCTAATTTCTGCCATTTTTTGTAGTGGACAAAAAGCCCGATCAAAAATCCTAAAATCCCCAAACCCAAACCATACATCAGCTGTCTTTTTAAATAATAATTCGAATCGTTAAATTTTATTTTTCCCAGATCCGAAGAAGCGCTTGACAGCATTATCAAACCAAAAACAACCAGTATTACTACTGCCGCCAAAAATATTAAATCCGGCCCTTTCCCGGCTCTTATTAACGCTCTTTTTACCATTTTATTTATCGCCTTAAAACTCGCCCTGACATTATATTCAAATACTGACCGTTTTTAACAACAATTTTTCCGTTAACAAACACGTGCTCAATATGCGAATCGCGAAAAATCACCAGATCGGCAAAATATTTTTCTTTTATAAGCCCACGATTTTTCAAGCCCAAAATTTTAGCCGGCAATCCTGTTATTTTTCTAATCGCAATTTCAATTGGCAAAACGGATTTTTTCAACGAAGAATCCAGAAATTTTGGAAATACTGAATAAAATTTAGCGGCCACCAAATTTTCCGGGTTTTTATCAAAACTTACCCCACCCGAAGAAACAACGGCTCGGCTGTAACTAATCACATTCAATAAGTTTTTTTGGTTATAACTTTTATAGACAGCCGCTCCACGCAAATTCAAAAAATTAGCCAAGTGCAAAAAAGCGTTTTTTACCGTCATATCCTTTGTTTCGGCAAAATCTTTTAAAGACTTCCCAACAAGATAATCGTGGCGAGGCGCGGAAAGAATTTTAAATTCCTCGCCTTTAAATTTCGCCGGCAATTCTTTTTTAATTTTATTTACAAAAACCGAGTCGCTTAAATTATTGTGGATTTCTTTTAAACTGCCTCTGGTCGCGAAACACGGCAAAAAAGAAAAAATCGGAGCAATAAAACAAGGAAGCGGACTCAGACTAAAATAAATATTTGCCTTAGCGGAACTTTCGTCGATTAAATCGGCAATTTTTTTCAAATCCGTTTCTGTTCCGGAAAGCGCCGAAAAATTTCCTATGTTAATTCTGGCTTCGGTTTCTTTCGCTAAATTTATAATTTCTTCAGCCATTGAAACACTATCGTTTTTGCAATCATTACAACTTTTTAAATTAATACTCGCAATCCCTTTTTGAGCGGCGACTTCTTCAACTAAAAATTTTATTTCTTTATACGGCGTTAAAGAAGTAAGCGGAAAATTTAAATTAACCGATAATCCAAACGCGCCCTCTTCCATGGATTTTTTCAAAACCATTCTGGCGACATTAAGTTCGTTTTGGGTTAAATCTCTAAAAGTATCTCCGATAATAGATTCTCTAAGCGTCGCGTGGCCCACAAGAGTGCCGAAATTCACTCCAAACTTTTTTTTATCCAACGTATCAAGCAATTCACCGATCGCGTGCCAATTGATATTTATTTTATAAACATCGGTAAAAAGCTTATTTAATTCCAAAGACCCGTAAAAAATCGGCGCCAGTGAAATCCCGTTTTGGCCACCAATAATAGTTGTTACTCCTTGCAAAAGAAAATCTTTCTGGGAAGGATTTGAAAAAAGAGTCAAAAATAAATCCGATGAAGTGTTTATATCAATAAACCCCGGCGCCAGATACGCTCCCATGCCGTCAATTATTTCGGCGTTCTGATACCGATGGAAATGGCCAATAGCCGCAATTTTGTTGTGTTTTATAATAACATCCGCTTTTCTAGGCGTCTGGCCGGTTCCGTCTAAAACAACAACGTTTTTAATAAGAGTGGTCATAAAACAAGCGAATTTTCATCACTTATATTATTTTACGATATTTTTGGGTTAAAGTGAATTATCCACGCCCCGTTATAAGTAGAACGCGCACGATGCGTTCGCGACTTCTAACGGGGCACGTCCCACAATTTCTAAAACATTGATACATTCAGTATGATTCAGTATCAACACTGAGCCTGTCGAACGTGTTGACTTTTGCAACAAATGGGTATATATTTATATTCACAGTGAGTGTGTTTTCCTTATCCTCGTTCGCAAGGATTAGGACATTTGAGGAAAACTCCCGTTTCCCACCCCGACCTAGGTCGGGGTGGTTTTGTTTATGGAAAATAATTTATTTCCCGTGACACTTCTTATACTTTTTTCCGCTTCCGTCCGCCTTCGTCAAGACTTCGGCAGGACTCCGCTTTATTGCTTATGATGTGGCGCATTAATTAAACCGCATTGTTTCCATTTATAAACTTTGCCAGTCTCCGGATTAATCGCTCCGCATGGGCAGGGGTCGTTTCTGCCGATTTTTTTATCAGTAGACAAAGTATTTCTAACGGGCGCGTTTTGCCGGGGAATATTTCCTACTGGTAATTTTGAAATCCGCCAGATATTTTGAAATACTGTGTCTTCAAAATTAGCGAAAAGATTTTTAAAATGCTGGTGCGCCTCTCGCCGATATTCCACCAAAGGATCGTGCTGGCCATATGCTCGTATTCCAACCGACTCCAAAAGCGCTTCCAGATTTTCCAAGTGTGTCATCCAAAACATATCCAAAGTTCCCAGAAGCCGGAACTTTATTTCTTCTTGGTTTTCTTCAGTAATTAAACCGTTTATTTTATTTTCAACCAGCGCCTCAATATCGCCTTTTTCTAATTCTTCTTTTTCAAGGATGCCTATTTCGGTTAAAATTTTCTCCAATTGGTCACGCTCGGAAATATTATTTTTTATCCGCTCCCAACTGTTTAAAGAAATTTCTTTAAAAATTTCTTTAAAGTTTGATTCCATTATTTCCTGCCTTTTTTTATAAACCGAGTCTCTTTGCTTGTTTAAAACATTATCATAATCAAGCAAATGCTTTCTGGAATCAAAATTCATTCCTTCGATTTTCTTTTGCGCTTCGTTAACGACTTTTGAAATCATTGACGATTCAATCGGTTCGTCCTCCGGCAAATTAAAAGTTTCCATTAATTTTCCCACTCTTTCGCCTCCAAAAATTCTAAGCAAGTCGTCTTCAAGAGAAAGGAAAAACTGAGAAGATCCAGAATCTCCTTGCCGGCCGCTTCTGCCACGAAGCTGGTTATCAATTCTTCGCGCTTCGTGGCGTTCAGTGCCAATAACATGAAGTCCACCCGCTTCTTTAACCATTCGAGCTGTTTCGGGATCTGGAGGATTGCCTCCCAAAATTATATCCACTCCCCTTCCCGCCATATTAGTCGCCACTGTCACGGCTTTTAATTTTCCGGCTTGCGCGATTATTTCTCCTTCACGTTCATGATTTTTCGCGTTCAAAACCTCATGCGGAATATTCGCTTGGCTCAAAAACGCCGAAATAATCTCATTGTTTTGTATAGAACCCGTTCCGATTAAAACCGGCTGTCCTAATTCATACCGCTTCTTTATGTCGTTGATAATGGCTTTGTATTTCGCTTCGAAATTTTTATATATTAAATCTTCCTTATTTTTTCTTACTGTCGGCTTATTTGTGGGAATAGAAACAACTTCCAAGCCGTAAACTTTATCAAACTCCTCGGCAGACGTCTGCGCCGTTCCGGTCATGCCTCCGATTTTCTCGTATAATTTAAAATAATTTTGGATAGTAATCTGCGCGTAGGTCCTGGACTCTTCTTTTACCTCCACTCCTTCCTTTGCCTCGATTGCTTGGTGAAGGCCGGCGCTGTAACGTCTGCCGGGCATTAAACGGCCGGTAAACTCGTCAACGATTATAACCTCGCCATTTTTAATCACATACTTTTTATCCTTATGAAACAACGCCTTTGCCTTAAGAGATTCTTCTAAATAATGAATTAACCGGGCGTTTTCCGGTCCGTATAAATCTTTAATATTCAACATCCGCTCCACTTTATTTATGCCGTTTTCAGTAATTAATACGGATTTTAATTTCTCGTCAACACTGTAATCTTCTTCTTTTGAGAGATTGGCCGATACTTTAGCGAAAACCTTGTAAAAATTACTAGACTCGGCATCTGGCGCGGAAATTATAAGCGGAGTCCTTGCTTCGTCTATTAGAATACTGTCCACCTCGTCAATAATGGCAAAATAATGCTCCCGCTGAACCTGATCTTCCTTTCTATGCGCTAAATTATCGCGCAAATAATCAAACCCGAATTCATTAATAGTGCCGTAAGTTATATCCGTCAAATAAGCTTCTTTGCGAGATGCCGGCCTAAGAAAATCAGAAACTACTTTAAAACCGCCCAAGGCATCGCGTTCTTTGTCTTTTTCGCCTTCATTGTTTGGCTTATACAAAGGGTCGTACAAAAAAGCTTGGTCATGAGTTAAGCAACCCACGGTCATTCCCAAAGACCAATAAATCTGCCCCATCCACACAGCGTCTCTTCTAGCCAAATAATCATTGACGGTTATAGCATGCGCTCCCTTTCCCAAAAGAGAGTTTAAAAAAATCGGGGAAGTTGCCGCTAAGGTTTTTCCTTCACCGGTCGCCATCTCAGCAATTTTACCTTGATGTAAAACCAAGCCGCCGATTAATTGGACATCAAAATGCCTCTGGCGTAAATTTCGTTTCGCTGATTCCCGGACCAAAGCAAATGCTTCTTCGATAATTTTATCGAGATCATTTTTTTCTTTTATTTGATCCTTCAACTTAATGCTTTTTTCTTTTAATTCATTATCGGATAAATTTTTAAATTTATCTTCCAATAAATTTATTTTTTTAACTTGGGCAGAAAAATCCTGCTTTCCAAGAAAGCTTTTCAAAAAATTCTTCATATCTTATTGCAAAATTTTTGTTTCTCTCCGACTGAACGCCGGAGAATTGAATATGCTATCGAGAATTTATTTTTTCTAAAACTCCAAATTCTATTTAACCGTTCTAGTTTTTTTCAATAAATGTTTCTTTATATTTTTGGATGCTCTGTTTTAAAACATCTTTAATCGTATCTATTGCAGCCCGTAAATCAGCGTTGCTGTTTTCAACTCTTAAAACTTTTTTTGGCAATTTCATTGTAACTTCCGCGTAAAAAATTTCTCCGCTTTTATGATGTTTTGTGGTTTTTCCAATTTCCACAAAAATCTCAACTTCTTCTTTTGTATCAAATTTTTTGAGAAATTTACCAAGAGAACCTACCTTCTTTTCGGTATATTCTTTCAGGGCGGGCGTTAATTCAATTTGAGTGGTTTTTATTATAATTTTCATAAATTTAACTCACAACCCACCACCTACAACACACAACACCCCTGTTCATTGATTTTGTTATTGTCAGTTGTTTGTGTTGGTTATTATATAGCATTTTCCCGATAATAAAAGACCCGCCCCGATTTAACTCGGGGCGGGATAGAAATTTACCTTCTCTTTCTCTTTTTAGCAGTTTTTTTTGCTGCTTTCTTTTTTGCTGCCATTTTACTTATCCGCTTGCGTTTAAAAATTGCGCAAACAGAAAATTATTTTAATCTAGAAATAAATGTCGACCACGCAAGTTATTTCTAAATTTTAGCGCACGTAAAATAATATTTCCTGTTACGTGCTTCTATGTATATTTTAGAACAAATGATTTCAAATTGAAATGTGGATAACTGCCATTGTTGTTTGCGAGCCAAAACTTTGGCGAGCGACCACAACAATGAGCACCCTGAACTCATTTTATTAAAAATTTTTTAAGTTTCGGAAAGAAAATAATGCGTATGAATATTAAATTTTTACTTATTTTACCGGTCGAAATGAGTGAACGGGTCTCGTAATATTCTAATTTTTTGAGTAGAAAGGTGGATTTTGACGCTTAAAACAGCGCCCAAACATAATTTTATGTGCGGGACAGCGGTGGTGACCTCCGTTTTTACTAGTGAGTGCGCAGCACGCTGTCCCAAAAGATTATAACAAATAGAACGTTAAAAGAGAACGAGCGAAGCCTAGACCGTCGCAGGCTGCTGTCTTTTAAAAACAATAAATTTATAGCCCAAAAAATTCCAAACGAGCGAAGCCAGAGTTGCCACTATCGCGCCAATGTTCGCCCACAAAGTCATAGAAATTCCGTTAATTGGATTTATAAAATTCACAACCAAAGACGCGATTCCTGTGTTAATTAGAAAGCCCACAAAACTGACTGCAAAAAATTGTCCAAATTCTTTAGTAGTCGCCGATTTATTAGATCCAAAAGTCCAATGTTTATTCCAGAAATAACTATTTATATTGGCGACTATAAAAGAAGCTCCTTTAAAAATCGAGTAGGAAGATCCGGAAGTTACCGCGAACACAAACATAAGTAGATTCAAAACGCCAATATCAAGCAAAGTATTTAAAACTCCTGTGGCGACAAATTTAGCAATTTGCAAAATCATTGGAATTTTTCCGCTAATTATTTTCGCAACCCACAAAGCAATAACCGCCAAAACAGTCAGCGCGATTACTATCGCAACTCCGCGAATCGCCGTTAAGTTAAAATTAATATTTTTAACAATCGGCAAAATCAATAGTCCTGAAACAAATCCGATTATCGCTACCAAAAAATAATCTTTTTTTGAAACCACAGAACCTGAAAAATTATTATATTGAATATCCATGTTTTTTTATTTTATGAAATCGACATTTAATTTTATCAAAAAAGAGTCATCGCCAAAATAGTAATTAAGGCGATTAGAATTATGAGGATTTTCGTAGCTATTTTTTTCATCCCGTTAGAATTTTACTTTCACCGGTTCTTTTTCCGTCTCATTTTCCAATCCGAAAAATTCTTCTTTGCCAAAACCAAACATCCCAGACATTAAATTAGTCGGAAAAACAGCCGTTTTGGTATTGTAATCCATCACATTGCCGTTGTAGAACCTTCTAGCTGCCTGAATTTTATTTTCCGTATCCGCTAATTCTCTTTGCAAATCCAAAAAATTAGCGTTCGCTTTAAGATCCGGATAATTTTCCGAAACCGCGAATAAAGTTTTCAATGTATTGCTTAACGCGTTTTCCGCGCCTAGTTTTTCATCTTTAGATGACGCGCCCATAGCTCTTGTTCTTGCTTCAGTAACTTTTTCAAAAACCCCTCTTTCGTGCGACATATAACCTTTTACAGCTTCAACTAGATTCGGGATTAAATCATAGCGGCGCTTTAACTGCACATCAATATCCGACCACGCTTCCCTAACTCTGTATCGTGAACGAACCAAACCGTTAAAAACCACGACCAACCAAAGAACTATTACTATCACAACTGCTAAAACTATATATAATGCCATAAATAAAATATTAAATTAGTTCGACTTTTACAATTATAACATAAATTCATTTTTTGTTTGACAAATAAAATATGCCCCTTTCCAAAAACAACGCCTACAATCACAAATTTTTATTTATATCAAAAACGGCTTAATTATAACGTCAATTTGAGTATGGAGATCATCTAAAGTGCCGTCATTATTAATTATGTGATTCGCTACCTTCTTCAACTCCCTTATCTGTGCTTCCGCCTCGTTTCCAAGCTCGTTTTTAAATTGATCTAAGGTTTTAATGTTGTCATCCGGGTTTTCGTGGCGCTGCACAATTCTATTATAACGATTATCGATACTTGTCTCAATATAAATAAAAATAAACGAAGAGTGGCTCTTTAAAAAATCTATATCAGATAACCTTCTTATTCCATCCAACACAACAATCTTTTTTGAAGATTTTTCAATATCCCCTGCCATTGCAACGGATAAAATATCCTGACCAAAATTTTCACGTAAAACAGTGGAAAGTTTTTGTAAATTATCCCTTATTTCGGGCAAATATAAACGACGCAGAAGATCGCGAAGTATTGTTGAAAAACGCAAGCTTTCACCGTCGTATTTATTAACTATATAATCTACTGCGGTTCCTTTGCCACAACCCATCTCGCCCGTAAAACCAATGATTAATTTACCGCTGTTATTGGTCGGCATATTTTTGCATCTCCGAACTAATTAATTCGTATTCTACTCCAGTTTCTTTAAAAACCTCCTTACTTCTGTTTCCGGTATGATAATCTTTAGCGCAAACAACTCGTTTTATTCCGGCGTTAATTATCATTTTTGCGCAAACATAACAAGGAGTCATTTGACAATATAGAGTGCCTCCCTCAAGAAACACGCCGAATCGCGCGGCATTAGCAATTGCATTTTGTTCAGCGTGTGCGGTTCTAATACAATGGCGAGTTTGTGAACCGTCTTCATGAATAATAGTGTGCATCTCATGGCCTATCTCATCACAATGTTTGGCCCCCACAGGAGAACCAACATAACCTGTAGTAAGAATTCTTTTATTTCTAACTATAACGCAGCCCGACTTACCTCTATCGCAGGTTGCCCGGGTCCCGATAACTTGAATAAGATTTAAAAAATATTCGTCCCAAGTTGGTCGATTTGTATGTGTCATATAAATATATAATATCAAAACATTAATTATTAGCCAAGCCAAAACAAAAAAATTGGGGCTGATTGCTCAGCCCCACATAACCCGCATATTTGAAATAACTATTTCTACGCCATTCGACGCGGAAAGTAATCATTGCGGTCTTTGATATCGCGACCGCAATACCTTTTGCCTTCGGCGCAAACGCCGGTTCGTAAACAATACGGCTCGAAAATCTCGGCAAGGTCTCCATACTCGCTATCGCGCATCGAACGCCGAAGCTCACGCGCAACATGATAGATTTCTTCTTGAGCGCACCAGCAAAGCCGTTTTGCCTGCTCATGAATAATGGCATTCAGCGATCCGCTCTTAACATAGGAAACCACTGCGCCGTAAGGAGCGATAACAGCCGCTAATGTTGGCGGAAGTTGTTGCGAAAGATCCAGCCACCTTTGCATTTGCGTCTTCGCTTCTTCCTCCAAGCCGCAGATGTCAACAATTGGCGGGAGGTAAAATTCTCCTGTAAACTCTGGAGCACTCCGCCGAATTGTTCTGTGCCGCTGATCTTGTCCCATTGTTGCCGCTGAAATTGCGACTTTGCACTTTACATCATTTACAGCATTGTCCATATATTCCGGCATAAAATGCAGCTTATCTACCGGATGCAAAACGTTTGTAATCGGGACAGTCGGTTGCAATACCCGATCAACGGAAAGAAATTGAAAACCCGGCTCTTTGCGGATGATTGAATCACCCGACGGCTTTATCGGCGGCGCCCATTCACGACTTTCGCGTCTATCCTCTCTGAATAAAAAATTAAAGGGTTCTTGAGGATACTTTTTGAAAAGCGCGATTGCCATTTGGCTTGTCGCATATTTCATCGCCGGCGTCCAAGCCGACTCGTAAAGAGCTATTAGGGCGCTTGCGTTAACCGTGAAAACAAATCCTGTCGGAAATATTATCGGGATGAATACTCGCAATTGTTCCTGAGCTATTTTAGGAGCATTCTGTTCAATATACTTCTCATTTGCAAAAGGCCGCTCTTTGATAATAGTCCAACGCGCAGCTCTCGCGGTTCTTTCAATGTGCTCTTGGTAAATTCTTATACCGTTTTTCACGTAAGCTATTACGTGTTCAACGTCACCATTGGTCACCGCGGGCCAAAAATTGCGGATGTAATCCTCAATGGCAGGGAAATCAGGTGAAATAAACATCTTCGCGCAAAACCTGCCGCTGCGTTGGTCGCTGTTATAAAACGGTGAAGCAAGATGAAAGCCGAACGTTATGTCGCCCACAGCTATTCCATCTACGAGAAAGGTCGCGTGATAATGTTGAAGAGTTGTATGATGCCCCGTTTTAAACAAGTTGGATTCGACGTCCATCCTTTCCCCTATTGCTGGCGGTTCTGCTTGGTAACACATTTTCGCGGCGTGCGATGCCGAAACCACTGGATTAGTAGCTGAATCGTAAACGAGCTTTACCTGAATCATGGCTCCTCCCCCATCTTATAGATAGTTTTTTCCTTATTCACTTCTTAAAAATCTGCCTAATTCTAAACATGAATAAACCCTAAAGTCAAAATTATTCAGACAAAAAAAGGGGCCTTGCGAGCCCCTTGTAATTCCTCCACAGAAAATTCAATCCGTATCTTCTCTCCTTAATTCCGCGTTAACCCGGCTTTGGCCTTCATCCCAAAACCGTTCCTTGAGATATCTAAAAAACTCGATTCCTTGTCTAACGTTGTCTTTCTCTGCTGTTTCAAAATGCCCTTTTCTTATCGTCTCGACAGTATCAAATATCGGTTTGAAATGCATCCAGCATGCGGGGTTTATTATAATACCTTTCGGCCTCAACTCATTTGCAAGATAGTGATACGCGCAATGCACCAAGTAACACATTAATGAATATTCTTGACCGAGTGTGAATTTAACCGGAGGAAAATCCGGATCCAGTTCGCGCCCCTTGGAAGTTACGAACTTCATATCGCCAATGATCTTTTTCATATCCTCTGCCGCAATTCTCAAAATGCGGTGATCTTCACCGGATAATCTATTTTTAGGGTTTGAAATCACCGCAAGAATACCGGCGGTCCGACCAAAAACAACCGCTCTGTCCATCAAAACAATGCCTTTCACAAGAATATGATTCTGGCATGCCATCATATCAGTCATTCCTCCATTCCTCCATGTTCTTTTTTTATTTGCTGATTTCAAGATAAGCAAACACTAAAACAATGTCAATACGAGATTATTATATTTATGTACTTAATTCTAATATTCTCAAGAATATTAGAATTAACCCTAATCAATTCAACGATACTAAAAACCGCCCTTTCAGGCGGTTTTTAGTTATTATTTATTTAGTACTCCTCCCCCATCATCGGATTATGGCCATGAGATTCTTTTTCTTTTTCAGGAAGTTTGGCGATTGCCGCGCCGATTGTAAGATAAGTGCTCGCGACTGAAACCGCGTTTATAAACGCAGTCTTGGTAACTTTAAGCGGATCAATAATTCCAGCTTCTTTCAAGTTTTCTATCTTATTATTAAACGAATTAAAGCCCACCCAATCGCTTTTTTCTTGTTTCTTATGAATCATCAATTCCCTCACAATAACCGGCGTAAGCTCTCCGCTATTATCTATAATTGCCTTTAAGGGCGCGCGAACCGCCTTTGAAATAATTTCCATTACGGCTTTATCAACTTCCTTTTCATGTTCCAAAACCGATCCAATAATTTCCAGGTTAGCAACATTAAACAGCGCTATTCCGCCTCCGGGAACAATTCCCTCTTCCATGGCGGCTTTAGTCGCGTTAACCGCGTCTTCCACTCTTTGTTTTAATTCTTTTTGCGCTGATTCGGTCGGCGCTCCGACTTTCATTACCGCCACGCCTCCGGAAAGTTTTCCAAGCCGTTCTTGTAATTTTTCCCTGTCGAATTCAGAATCAGTTTTTTCCAATTGATTTTTTATTTGTAAAATCCTTTTATCTATATTTTCTTTATTTCCTTTTCCGCCTACAATCGTTGTATTGTCTTTGTTGGCAATCACCCTGTGCGCCTGGCCCAAAGAACTTACATCAACACTGTCCAATTTTTTCCCGATATCTTCGGAGATAAATTCCGCTCCGGTAACCGCGGCAATATCTTCCAATATTTCTTTTTTCCTGTCTCCGAATCCCGGGGCTTTAACAGCTAGAACATTTAAAATTCCGCGAAGTTTGTTGACCACAAGCGTTGCTAACGCTTCGCCTTCAACATCATCGGCGATAATAACCAATTCTTTTTTGCCGTTTTTGATTATTTTTTCCAAAAGCGGCAGAAGCTCGCTGATCGAAGAAATCTTTTTATCGGTAACCAAAACGTACGGATCTTCTAAAACCGCCTCCATCCTTTCGGGATTAGTCATCATATAAGCGGAAACATAACCTCGGTCAAAACGAAGGCCTTCGACAACCTCATAAGAAAGCCCTACGGCGTTGGAATCCTCTACCGTAATCACGCCTTCTTTTTTAACTTTGTCCATTACTTCGGCGATAAGTTTTCCCACTTCTTTGTCTTTCGCCGAAAGAGTGGCGACCTCTTCAATATCTTTATTGCTCTCAACAGGAATTTTTTGAGCTTCAAGGGCTTTTACGACTGCTTCGCTTCTTGTTTTAAGACGTTCCGCTAATCTGATTACGTTAAACCCTTTTTCGCGAATTGCTTTTTCCCCTTCGTCAATCATAGCGTGCGCCAAAACAACGGCAGTCGAGGTACCGTCGCCAACATCATCATTAGTTTTAGAAGCCGCTTGTTTTATAAGTTCGGCTCCTAAATTTTCGTATTTGTCTTCAAGCTCAATTTCCTTGGCAACGGTTACTCCGTCAAAAGTCACCTGCGGCGCGCCGTACGCTTTTTCGATAACAACCGCTCGGCCACGCGGACCCAAAGTCATTCGCACCGCTTCGGCTAATTTATCAATGCCTTTTTTTATTGCCGCCCTTGCCTTTTCATCAAAAAGAATTTGTTTTGCCATATACTTACGAGTAATCGATGCTAATATACTAATTTATTCTAATGATACTAATATTCGTATAATTAGTACGCATTCGTATATTGGTATCGCGTTAATTATTCTAAAATAGCGAGTATGTCTTCCTCGTCTCCGACCAAATATTTTTTCCCTTCAATTTCAATTTCATCAGGCCCGTATTTTTTAAACAAAACAATGTCCCCAACCTTCACGGACATAGATATTTTCTCTCCCTTTTCATTTGTTTTTCCGGAACCAGTCGCGACAACCTTGCCCTTAATCGGTTTATTTTCAGCTGTTTCGGGAATAACAATACCGGACTGAGTAATTTTTTCCGCCTCCAAAGGTTCTATAAAAACGTGATTTGATAATGGTTTTATATTCATAGTTATAGTTATTAAGATCTTCATACGACCGTTTTTTTATTTTGTAACGCGAATTTAGTTTCATACATAAAGATAAAATTGTCAATAGTTGAAATAAAAAGGGCTGGTCAGGCCCTGGATTTAATGACCAAAACATTAGCCGACAGCTGTTAATTCCGGAAAGATTTCGCAAATAGCTTTCTCAATATCCGCCAGAGAAAACGGCTTTGACAAGAACGCATCGGCGTTAGACCTTGTAAACGCCACCCTATCAAACTCTTCCCCTGGAGGGTAAAGTCCGCTCATCAGAATCGTTCCTATATTTCTATTTCCGTTGCTGAATTCCTTCATGCCCCAAACCAATAGGTCTCCGGTAATTCCTGGCATTTCGTAGTCGGAAATAACCAAATCCGGGTAAGAATCGTGTTGAGCCTGTTTTAAAAAATCCGCCAGAGCTTTAAGCGGGTCTGAAAATGCAATGGGTCGATGACCAAGTTCCATTAACAAAGCCTTCACCATCATCAGAACTTCTTCCTTGTCATCAATGACATACACCAAAAGACTTTTTTTCATCTCTCCCCCCTCCTTTTTATTGCTAGTATTTTAAACTAAAGCTAAAGATAGTTTACAAATAAAAATACTAAATGTCAAGTATTTCTTGCTCCTCTTCCTTCGGCCTATCTATTACCATTGGCTCTATTTCCGCGGCTTTGCCGCTTATTCTTAAAACGTCTTTATCAATTTTCCCGAGCTCTTTATACGCGGAATTATACATATTTACCGTTGTGCCTAAATGCACGCCTATTTTTTTCATATAAGTTTCATAGCTCGATAAATGCCTGCCTAGTTCCCCTACTCTTTTTCTAATTTCTTTGGCAGATTCTTCAATCTGAAGCGCTTTTAGTCCCTGAAGAACGGTTTGCAAATACGCCAAAAAGGTCGTAGGTGAAACAATCATCACTTTTTTATCGCCGGCCGCGTATTGAATCAAATCGCGAGTATTGGATTTAACAGTGCCGATTTTATTAATAAGCAAATCATAATAAATAGCCTCGGAAGGAATAAACATAAAAGAGAATTCCATCGTTCCTTCATTCGGTTTTATATATTTTGAGGTCTCGTCAATGCGATTTTTTAAATCGTCTTTGAAAGCCGCCTCGTAACGCGCTTTTTCGCTCTCGTCTTTTGTTTCTAAAATCCTATTGTAATTTTCCAACGAAAACTTCGAATCAACCGGAATTATTTTATCTTTGACAAAAATCACCGCGTCCACAATTGTGCCGTCCTTGAACTGATATTGCATTTGAAAACTGCCGGGAGGCAAAACATTTTTTAAAACCGTCTCCAAATAATACTCGCCCAGCACTCCCCGTTGTTTTGGATTGGTTAAAACGTCTTGTAAATCTCTAAGCTGATCGGCAAAATTTATAACCTGTTTATTTGTTTCGTCTAATTTGGTCAACCGCTCTGTCACGTCTCTGATAATTTTCGCGCTCTCGCCAAATTGACTTTGCAAAATTCTGGTTGATTCGCCAAGTTTGGTATCTAAAACTTTCGAAATTTCATTTATTTGGTTTTGAAGCATCAGAAACGCCTGACTATCTTGTGATGTTTCGGGTTTTAACAACTTTTTGAATAAAAAATAAACCGCGCCTATCGTCACGCCCAAAAACAATGTTAATATTATAAAAAATGAACTTGTTCCCATAAATTATGAAAATACTACAATCGCGCCCTTCCCTAACTTCTTCTTCGCCTGATACATTGCTTTATCCGATTTTTCTAAAAGCTTAATCATATCGGCGATAATTTTACCTTCTTGGTTCTTCGCGGCAATCACTCCGAAACTGGCGCTCGGTTTTATTCCAGGCATTCCTTTTGATTTTGCGCGCGATAAGGCGGTTTTAATTTTTTTCGCCACCTTTTCAGCCTCATCGATGTCGGTATCTATCAGCCCTACGACAAACTCGTCGCCTCCCCATCTGCCGACTATGTCTATGTCGCGCAAAGTTTTTTTAAAAATATTAGCGCAAATTTTTATATACTTATCGCCAGCTTTATGGCCGTATTTATCATTTATTTTCTTTAAATCATCAAGATCAATAAAAATAATCGAGAAATTTCTAATGGCGAATTTTCTCCTTTCTCTGCCGCCTTTAAAAAATTTTTCGCTGTCTTTTAATAAATCCACAAACCTTTCCGCTTCCCGTAAAAACCCTTGTCTATTATAAAGACCGGTTAAAAAATCATAGTCCGCTAAAGATTTTAATTTCTCTATCTCTTCGTCCTGTTCAACGGCTATATTTTTAAGCCGTAAAATTTCTTTTTTAAATTCAATAATTTTCTTATCCATCTTAACTAAATACTACCTACTAAACTAAATACTACCTACTAAATGCTAAATGTTAACTTTTCATTCCCCTTAACATCGCAACCCTTTCTTCAATTGGCGGGTGCGTCATAAAAAGCTTAGACAACTTTTTTCCTTTTCCGCCTAAGGCGGATCCGCCTCCGGCGGAAAACGGATTATCCAGCCATAAATGAGCCGTGGTGTTATTAGCAACGGCCATCGGAATATTCGCTTTGGAAATTTTTTCAAGCGCGTTTGCCAAACCCTCCGGATAACGAGTCAAAAGAGCGCCATCTGTGTCAGCCAAAAATTCCCTCTTTCTGGAAATCGCCATCTGTATTAAAATCGCGGCTATTGGCGCCAGTATTGCCAAAGCAATTCCGATTATAAAAAAAACTCCGCCTCCTCCCCTGTCATCGCGCCTGCCAAAAAGCGACGACCTCATAAAAATATCCGAGGCAATAGAAATAAACCCCACCAAAACTACCACCGCGGTTGATAAAAGCATATCTCTATTTCCAACATGTGAAAGCTCGTGAGCCAACACTCCTTCAAGTTCTGACCTGTCCATAATTTCTAAAAGCCCCTCAGTCACCGCCACAACCGCGTGTTTAGGATCTCTGCCGGTAGCAAAAGCATTTGGTTGCTTTTCTTTAACTAAATAAATTTTGGGCATCGGCAGTCCGGCGGTAATCGCTAAATTTTCAACTATATTGTAAAGTTCCGGCGCGTCTTTTTTTTCTATTAATTGAGCGCGCGCCATTGAAAGCACAATTCTATCCGAATACCAATATGCCAAAATATTCATAAACACGCTGAAAATTACCGCGAAATATAAAATTCCCGGGCTTTTATAAGCTTGCGCGAAAACCCAGCCAAAGCCGATAACGACAATCAGAAATAAAGTAAACAACAGCCAAGTTTTTCTGATATTAGAATCTTTTTGGGAATAAAGAGTCATACAATGCTTATTATTTTACACAAAAAACAAAAACTAAACAACATTCTTATTGTTGTAATTTTTATCAAAGATTGGTTCCTACATTTTAGCCAGAATTCCGACACCACAAGCCTCTGAATCAGCACTACGCTTTTGCGATTAACTCCTCATTAACTCCTCTTGGAGCCGCTAAGCTCTTAGGCGGTTTTCAGAATTTTTAAGCTTTACCCATATTTAACTTATTTTTCGACCTTTTGTTTGTCAAAAATCTCTTTTTCGCGGATTACGATATTTCTTATTTTATCTTTTTCTGATTCGGTTAGTTCGTGCATCATTTGCTTTTCGACGTCATCATAAAAAGCGCTCGTAATTTGCTCTTCAGTTAATCCATCTTCAAACCCTTTGCGAGCCAACCATTTAGCTTTTTTCGTTTCTTGACTTCTTAAGACGAGTTGTCTTATCGCACGAAAAATACCATAAAATAAACCCGCAATAGCCGCGACTAAAAATACCTCACCCCAATTCTTGTTATTATTTGATGAATTAGTCATAGCTCTTATTGATTATAACTTACGCATAAGATCTGAAATTTGACGGTCCAGTTGTTCGATTTTTTTATCGTACTCCTGTACATCTTTTTCTGCGTGTTGTCCAGTCGAGTGAGAATTACCATAACGTCGGGCGGTATCTTTTCGCTCATTTCGTTCATGTGTATGCTGATTTTTCATTCTTTGTAAATCATTAATTTCACTTTTTATTCTTTCATTATCATCCATAAAGTTTTTTATTTAATTTAACGACCTTTAATTATCTTTAATTTTATTTTTAATTTGAATATTCAATTAATTCAGAAGCTGATTCGATATCTTCAACCACGCAATTTATAACTTTATTAATAAATATTTCCTTTAATCGTATCGATCTGTAAAAAAACTCATTATTATATTTGTTAAACTCTTTTCCTGATCGTTTCGGATATTCTTCTAAATCCGATCCTATATTCGAGAAGTTAAACCATTTATTTTGGTTTTTGAGTAACCCCGCGATTTTTTTACTGTTTTTACCAAAAACGAATTTTCGGTAATTATTATCTTGTATTTGGACGCCGAGGCATAACCCTTTTTTAATCGTATACATAACTTCCACCAATCCTTGTGCTCTGGTCATGCCGGAATTTATAAACATAAACCCTGGCATTAATCGACCAGCCTTTTCCCATATTTCCAAATAAACCTTATTCGGGAATTTTTCACTGAGCCTCCTATAAAGTTCTTTAGCAATTAATTCGTATTTCTTTTTAAGGTACAGGTCTGCCAATCTGATTTTTTCAAGTTGTTGATGTATCAGCCCATTATTAAAATCAAATTTATCTTCATTAAAATTAATATTGATGGCGGCTTCTATATTCTGAAGCGTTGAAATAAAGTTAATGTAATCTTCAACAATATTTTTTTCATAAACGGTTTTTAATTTTGGAATTAAATTTTTTAATAATCCTCCAAGTTCGGCATAATTAATAGAATGCCATTTGCCACCACCGATATTTGTTAGGTCAAAATCTGGTTGCGTAAGACTAAGTAATAAAAAATTATTATTTTGAGCGTTATTTTTATTGTTTTGTTCTTTTGTATATTGTTCCAGTTGGGATCGATATGGAATGCTTTTAACCTTGTTTTCAATAAAGAGCTTTTGATCGTTTTTAAAATTTAAATATAAATCAATGTTTTCTTTTTCCCTCTCGCCGATAGATATAGAAACGTCCCCCGAGCCGTTGTTTAAATATTTCGAAAATAATCGTCCGGTGTCATGCGGATATTTATTGGCAAGCCAATATAAAAAGTTGCTATGAAAAAGCTCTTTTGAGCCAAGTGACAGATTAAATAAGGGAGAATTTTTAAGAATTTCTATTTCTTTAGTTAACTCCATTGTAATTTATGTATGGCTGTGGAGTTTTTAAATCACAAAGCTCCCAGCCAGCGATAATTATATCCTTTTTTCGCGAAATGACGATTGCGCATGCTCTGACTAGGAGCTTAGTGCGCGCAATCGTTATTTTATCTCGTAAGTGATATTGACGTTTACGGTTATTTCTTGAGTTCCCGGCTGGATTGACGGCGCCACTGAAGCGACTCCTCCGCCCACGCCGAGCGCTTTTTCAGCTCCGTAATAATAAGGCGTTGGTCCTCCCTGATATTCAGTAAAATTCATGATTCTTCCGAGTGAAACTCCGGTTTTGCCGGTCATTTCTTGCGCTTTTGTTTTTACCTTATCAAACGCCTTATCCCTTGCTTCTTTTAAGAATTTTTCCTGGTCATCAACTTCAAAAGAAATACTTCCGATTTGATTAATGCCCAATTCGGGGAGCCCGGCCAAAACAACGGCAACTTTATTTAAATCCCTGACTTTCACCTGAACCGTTTGAGTTAATTTGTATCCGGAAAGATATTGCCTCCTAGTTTTTTCATCATAAACATAGTTCGGCTCAAGACTGTAAGAAGTGGTTTTAATATCTTTAACGTCGACGCCTTGCGATTTAATAAAATCAATCGCTTTATTAATTTTTACATTATTATCGTTGGCAATTTTTGAAGGATCGGCGCCTTCATTTACGACCGAAAAAGAAAACTTGGCGACATCCGGAGAAACCGTCACCTTGCCTTCTGCTGAAACATTTATCGTCCGCGAAGGATACAGCGAATCCATATATTTTCTCGCCGGTCCCCAAACAATCGAGTATATGATAACCAAAGTTAACACTCCTAAAAATCCCGCTATCGCGCTATTTTTCATTTGCACATTATCGTTCATAATACAATTATTTTATTTATTAATTAATTCGACTATTTTTTTAAATTCTTTCGCGTTAATACTAGCGCCACCGACCAAAGCGCCGTCAATCTCATTATGCTTCAAAAATCCTTGAATATTTTTACTTTCCACCGAGCCGCCATATAATACTCTGGGAGTTAGTAGTTGGTAGTTAGTAGTTAGTAGTTTTTTTATGTATTTTACCATTTCAAGGGCGTCGTCTGGAGAACAAACAAAGCCGGTACCGCTAGAACTAATAGACCAAATAGGTTCATACGCGACAATTAGTTTATTAGTTAATTGGTTGATTGGTAAACTAAAAACGTTTTTTAAATCCTTTTGCAGCTGGTTTTTAACAAAATCCATCGCGTCTTTTTTGCCTTTCTTTCGAACTTCTAACGGCTCTCCAACGCAAAGAATTGCTTTCAGCCCTCCTTTTAAAGCGGCTATAACTTTTTTATTTATCATTTCGTCGGTTTCAACCGCATATTTACGACGTTCGGAATGGCCAATTATGGCGTAATCCACTCCCAAATCTTTAAGCATTTTCGGCGAAATCTCGCCGGTATAAGCCCCTTTTTCTTCCCAAAAAACATCTTGCGAAGCGAGTTTTAAGTTTTTTAGTTTTTTAGTTATTAAGTTATTGAGATAAACAAAAGGCGGGGCAACTACAACCTCAATCTTCGAATCATTATTTTTGACTGCCAATAACGAATCAAAAAGTTTATTGGCCTCTTTTATGGTAGAGGGATTCATCTTCCAGTTAGCTATAATCAACTTTTTCATTTTTTTTATTTTACCATTTTTCAACTATCAAATCCTGTTCTTCTTTCCCCGGCAAATTAGAATAAATTTCTTCCGTAATAAACGGCATAAACGGATGGAGTAATTTTAACGAGCCGGTTAAAATTTCCAGCAAAACAAACTGCGCCGCTTGCTTTTCCTTAGCATCATCCTCATTCAACCGCTCTTTGTTTTCTTCGATTATTTTATCCGCGAAAGTGTGCCAAAAATAATGGTAAATTTTCTCCCCTGCTATATAAAACTTAAACGAATCCATTTCTTTGGTTACGGATTTTTTTAAATTTTCGAATTCCTTCAACCGCTTTTTGTCATGAGTGGATAATTTAGGTTTTAATTTATAATTAAAACCCTTTGTATTCATTAAAGTAAAACGCGATGCCTGCCAAATCTTATTCGCAAAATTCCTGTATCCTCTGACTTTTTCTTCGGAAAACGCCAAGTCGTTTCCCGGCGTATTTCCGATTATTAGCGCCATTCTTAACGCGTCCGCGCCGTATTCGTTTACAATGCCGAGCGGATCAATGACGTTTCCTTTTGACTTAGACATTTTTTGTTTGTCTTTGTCTCGAACCAAGCCATGCAGATAAACATTCTTAAACGGAACTTTTTTAGTTTTATATAGCCCGAGCATTATCATTCGCGCTACCCAAAAAAACAAAATATCCCAACCGGTTTCCATCACATCCGTTGGATAAAATTCTTTAAAGTCTCTATTGGCTATATCCTTATCACCATACCCCAACACAAAGAACGGCCATTGCCCTGAAGAAAACCAAGTATCAAATACATCCTTGTCTTGTTCTATACTTGTTCTATTGCATTTATCGCACTTATTCGGTTTTTCTTTTAAAACCATAATTTCTCCGCAGTCATTACAAAACCAAGCGGGTATGGGGATACCCCAAACAATCTGACGGGAAATATTCCAATCACGGATATTTTTCAGCCAATGAAAATAGACTTTTTTAAATCTTATTGGAATAAATTTAATCTCCCCTTTTTCAGCCGCCTTTATCGCCGGTTTTGCCAAAGGCTCCATTTTCACAAACCACTGGGACATCAACCGCGGTTCTAAAATATTTGAACATTTATAGCACAAAGAAACATCGTGCTTATAATTATTGTCTATTTTTTCTATCAATCCCCTTTTCTGTAATTCTTCAACAATAATTTTTCGCGCTTCCATAACTTTCAAACCCTGCAGTTTTTCATAAATTTCGTTTTTAGAAAAATAGTTTTTTAAATCAATTTTGCCGAATTTATCAATAACTTCTTTCGGCCCTTCGACAAGCTCAGGACGAGTCCCTTCAATTTCGTCTTTATGCCGTTGCCATATTTCAAAATCAGCCTGGTCGTGCGCCGGAGTAACTTTAACCGCGCCAGTACCAAATTCGATATCAACGACTTTATCCGCGATTACTTTCAAATTTATTTTTCCAACCGCCACGTCCGCTTCAATTTCTTTGCCGATTAAATTCTTGTATCTTTTATCCTTCGGGTTTACCGCTATCGCAGTATCTCCAAAAATTGTTTCCGGCCTAACAGTCGCGACGATAATCGGCCCGTATTTTATGTAATACAAAGCGTCTGTTCTTTCCTCGTGTTTTGTTTCCAATTCCGAAAGCCCGGTTTGGTGTTTCACGCACCAATTCACCAAACGGTTGCCCCGATAAATTAACCCCTCTTTATGCATTTGTATAAAAGTATCTTGGGTTTTTTCAATAATGTCTTTATCCAAAGTAAACTTTTTTCTTGACCAATCGCAGGAAGCGCCAAGCCGTTTTAATTGTTCTTCCATCACAACTTTATTAGCTTGTGTAAAATCCCAAATTTCCTGCCATAATTTTTCACGCGGAATCTGAAACCTTGATCGGCCTTCTTTTTCCAGCTTTTTTTCATAAACCACCTGCGTTTCAAAACCCGCGTGGTCAGCGCCCGGAAGCCAGAGAGTTTTAAACCCCCGCATTCTTTTATAGCGGATCATTATATCCTCCAAAGCTGTCATTAAAGCATGGCCTAAATGCAAAGAGCCGTTAGCATTTGGAGGGGGCATAACAATACAAAAGGGTTTAGGGTTTAGGGTATAGGGCTTAGTTTTAACAGACGGTAAATTGTCGGGGTTAAAATAACCGGACTTTTCCCATTTCTTATAGATTTTTTCTTCAACTTCTTGAGGATTGTAAGGCCGGTCAAAGCTATTATTCATGATCTTTCAATATTATTATTTTTGGGGGTAAAGATAAATTTCTGTCGCGGAAGGATTAATATCTTTAACATTTATATAAGATGGGAAAAGCACTCTAAAATCCCTGCTTTCAGCCGCTGTGATATTTTCAAGTTCAATTTTCGAAATACCAATCAAAAGCCCGTATTTATCCCTTAATATCGCCACAATAACCGCTTTGGAGATTTTTTCAACATCATTATTAGTTACAATCCCGCTAACGCTTATTGGGAAAATTGCTCCAGACGAGTTTGAATTATTCAAAGAATCAATTTTGGAATTTATGTAATTTCTGGTTTTTAAATCCAGGTATCCGCTGGCCGGAGAAATCCCATTTTTCTTTTGATAATTAGTTAGCGCAGCTCTTGTGGCTGCTCCAAATTTAGTAGTTAAGCTCGCGCTAAACAACCCCTCGAATTTCAAAAAACTTTGGAGATTTTTAACGTCGCTACCGATCATGCCCGATTTTAATTCGCGGGTGAATTTACTGAAAGTACTTGACGCAATATCTGAAAAAATTTCGGTTTTAAATTCCCTGATTTCGGCTTTTGGCTTTGAAAAATCGCCCCTTGGCCGGAATTTTACGTTTAAAAAAGAAATTTCGGCTTTATCGATATTTTTAAAATCCGCGTCAAAAACATCGACTAAATATTTTTTTTCTCCTGCATAAATAAAGGAGTTGCTGTTTAAAGTTTTTAAAATAGTTCCGTCTTTTGACACGCTAAGCGCGTCTTTTGCTTTTGAAAAAATATTAACCGTGTAAGAAAATTCGCTTCCAACCTCAACGTTTGGGTTTTCAATTCCAGAAACTACAATTGTTTTGTTTTCTCCGGCTAACAATGTTTTAACCCAAGACGCGTTAAGATTTTTGGGATATTTTATCCCGCAGGAAACGCATGGCCCCCCGCAATCAATCCCCTCCTCTGACTGATTTTGTTTATTGTCAAAACAACTCGCCCCTGAACTGAAAATCCAATACACTCCAAATCCGATTAAAAAAATAACAACGAGAAAAAATCCTCCGTAAATTAATTGTTTTATTGTTCTACTTGGCATTAAATAAATTATATCAAAAAATTTAGAACTTTAAAAATGAATTTTCCTCTGGTTGACAAAAAACAAAAAATAATTTAGTATATAACCAGACATTTACCAATTTCGCACAATGGCTGAAACGGTAAAAAAACGCAGTTCAACCACGAGAAAGGAGCTCGAGATGAAGAGGTTCACTCTGTTATTGGGGATCGCTGGCCTTTCGCTGTTCACCCTTTCCAATTGTGGGGGTGGCGGAGATTCAACGCCCACAAAACCAAGTATTTCGATCCTCTATCTCGACAATACTCCGCTCGTCGGAACCAACCTCCCAATCCAAACTTCAACTTCCGGAGTCAAAAACGCCCAGTTCTTCCTGGACGGCAATCCGTTAGGGGTCGCCAGCGCGGCTACAGAAATAATCGTCAACACTTCGTCTATCCCCGACGGAGTCCACACGATCCGAGCCAGAGGATTCGCCAGCGACAATACATTCGCCGAAGATGCCAAGACGTTTTTGGTGGACAAGGCGGAAATCCGGCGCCAAGCGTTAGCCTATTTAAATTTCACATTGCCAAAAAGTTATGATGCGAACGGAAATCCGCTACCAACATTTATTTACCGTTGGGCAACTACAAACATAACAATAGACGTTGTCTCAAGTTATTACGACATTGCCAAAGCGACGGCCGAAACATTCAATAAATACTGCGGATTGAATCTGACAGTTCAGCTGGACCCCAACCCTCGAAGCGTATTCATGTTGGGGACTCCGGAGATTGGAACAAACCAAAGTATCGAAGGAATGTTGGTAAACCAAAACGGAGAAATTATCGGAGCTTATGTGGCCGTCCGCAACACCGCACACTTCTCCACGCAATTCCTCGTTGCGCAAGCAGTCGCGAATATCATCGGCTTCAATCTGCTTCCCGACCTAAGGTCCGATTTATTTACAATAGACCATCCCATTCCGTATCTGCCGTTTTACATAGCCGAAGGACTGTATATTATGTACCACGAAATCCCACCGGGAGGCCTAATCCCGACACAGTAAAAAACAAAATGGCGCGACAGCGCCACGCGGGACACTCGAAAGGGTGTCCCATTTTTTTATCAAAATTTTGATTTAAAAATATGAAAAGTTAAGGAATTTTTGGATAAACTTTAATTTCCTTAGCTAAACTTCCGGCAGAATCAGCAAAAACAATTAAATAAGGACTACTAAAAGAATCAATGTTGAATTCATTTACGGAGATCGTTTCTTCTTTTTGCACCCCGCCGCTTTTTGAAGGTTGAAATTCTATAGTTTTAATTACAGTGCTTGTGTTAATTCTTATTTCGGCCTGAATGTTGTCGTTTTTGTTAATATAATCGAATTTTGTATCTTTATCCAAAAGCCAATGGCCTTTCATTGTGAATTTTAGCAAATCGCCTTCTTTGGCAAGCTTGGAAATCGGAAATCCCAAAAACCCTGTGGCCTGACTGGATTGACTGATTAACGGCTGTAAACTTTGGTTGTTATTTAGTATCTGCCCCTGTTGACCCGTGCCTTGATTATTTCCAGCAGTTATTTTTTTATATAAAAACGCGGAAAAACCAATCGAAAAAACCGACAACAAAAACAAAGCCGTTACTAAAATTATTATTATTTTTTTAAATTTTGAATCTTCCATAGTAATTATGATCATCCTCCATAACAATAAGATACATCCAGACAAACCGTTCCCCAACTTGAACAACTTCGCAAATCAGAACCGGTCGTTAACAATGTTCCGTCGCTTTGACAAGTATAAATTGGACGGGTTTGTGTGCCGTTAACAGACTGAACAGTACTACACCCATAATAAGGAGCACCCGAACAATCTGGATTAGGAATATTGCAGGCGCTCCAAGCGCCGTAAGATATTTCTCCCGGCACTGTTCCATTACTACAAAACGCGACAGAACCAGACCCGCTATAAGAATAAGCAATGGCAATTGCGGTATACCCCCAGCCAGCTCCTCTAAATTCAATTTTCGTCGATCCTGTTATAAAAGGGATTGTAGCTAACTCTGAATCAATCATTCCAGAGCCTCCATCTCGACCCCAAGTCACATTTGTACCGCTTATTCTTGTCCAATCTTTAACGACTCCTGATACACTGTTTAGCCACCTGGCTTCCATTATGCCCGCAGAATTACTGGCGCCGGAAGTATTAATATTTACCGTTAATGATATTGGCGTAGTACCTGCCGGAGCCGTAAAAGTATAGGGTCCTGAAAAAGTAAATGAAAGCGGAGTCATAATAGGCGCGGCTCCTCCACCTCCTCCAAGAGCACTCGCCCAAGCGCCTACTCCTCCATTAGCATCTCTAACCCAAACATCCCTCGCGTTAATTAAACCTTCAAAAATTCCCGACTTTGAAACAGCGGAACTTGAACCAATGGCTAAATTACCGGATATAACTCTAAAACCAATATTAGAAATTGTGGGCGTATTGGCAACCGATAATCCGCCCTCTTTGATTTGCCCTATTAGTCCTGTATTTATCGGTGGAACAACGTCATTTCCCGGAGGCCCGCCTGTTGGAGCGGTCCAACCATAAGTAATTGCGGCTGAAGTTAAAATTACCGCAACAATGGTTATTAGAATTTGATAAAAGTTTATCCCACCACATAACCTATTATGCGATAATTTATTATGTGTGGGATTTATTTTTTTGAACATTAATATTATTTTACACCATTAAATCTAATAAACAACACTACCTACCTACCTCAATTTTATATTCGGAATTAAAAATAATCAAATAGCCCATTAGTCCTTAACGCAACGGACGGATAGACCGGTTATCCTCCGGAAGTAGTAATTCCGCGTGAATGTGGCGCTATTAAAATCCAGCCTCCGACCCCAACCATACGTGGGATTAGCTGTATTGCCATCAGCCTCAGGCGTAATTGAAGACCAAAATAAGCCGTTGCTACCACGAAAATAAAAACCACCTGTGCCGTCCCAATAGAAACCGGCAGGGTAAGCAGTCCAATTGCTTGCATTAGTCGCGCCAGTATTGGGAGCGCTCCATTCAGCGGTACCAGTTTTTTTGAGCGCGCCGCCGTCAGCACCAAGACTGGAAAAATCATCACCGGTGCAGCTGAGATAATCAGATGGAATGTGCCAACCAGCAGGACAAATGCCTTGGATCTTAGCGCCGCAGCCCGTTGCGGCTGGCGATCCATTCATCATAGTATTCCAATCATATAATCTGCCCCAAGGCGAAACGCAACCAGACGGATTACAGGCACTTATGATATTAGTGACGCCGTCCGGTTTTTGGGTGGTGCGCAAATTTTCCTTAAACCAGCACTTGCCCCCATAGGCAGCGGACATTTGAACAGTGGCGTAAGCATCTCCGTTGTATGTTAATGTATCGCCGCAAACGAATGTCGAGCCAGAAATTTTTCTCAAAGCCTTGGTTCCAGTTCTAGTTTGTATTCTCGCTTTTAAAGCATTTGGATCCGATGGATCCACCAGAGCTACTCCGTAGGTGTTGCCATTTTTCGCGATTCGAAGAGGTGAAGTTAGCGTGCCAAGCGGTTCACAAGCCGGAGTAACCTTGGCAGTTCCGTCAAAAATTCGGAGACCGCAATCAACATAGGCCGAAGGAGCTGGACCCCAGGCTTTTAATTCATCCGTTCGGTGTCCGCAGGAACTTGCCCACGAGCCGCCGAGAGTACAACTTGCAACTACTTTTACGGCTGTAACATTATTCCATCCTGTCGCAATTACTGACGTATATTGTGCAGAAGTAACATTGGCGCTTGTACTAGAAGTTAGAGCAACTACCCATGAACCGGAGCTAAAAACAGATATCGTCCAAGCATCAGTGAATACTCCTCCTCCGTATCCTGAGCCAAAGTAAGTATGAATAAAGTCGACTTGATTAATTCGAGTTGCTGTTGGAAAAGTTATCGTATCCGTATATGACATACTGCCACCCCACGCTTGTACACCGTAAGAAGTGGATGTATTGTTATCGGCTATATAAGATGGCGCACCAACAACAACACACGCGGTTGGATCGGAGCTGTAGATAGCACATGAGGGAGCAGATATGCTACTGCCAGCTGTTATTGATCCCGGATAAATGCTCCAATTTATATCCCCCGGCGCAGCCAAAGCCGTTTCAGGTCGCTCCGCTAGTTTTTGGCTTGCATAAAAAATAGAACTACCTATTAACCCCGCCATCAATACAAGCAAAAAGAAGCTGAATTTAAATTTGTGTTTGTACATAAGCCAAACTTAATCTTAAAATTACAGATCGGTCCTTAACCAAATTTGACCAGTAGTTGGACTGACGGGATCAGAAGTTCTTGTTTCTATGATTAATCCTCCGGTAGCTTTTATTGATCCGCCTACTACTTCCAACTTGGCTGATGAAGTAGCTATTCCAATCCCAACATTACCTATTGGAATACTCAAAGCAGTTTGGCCGGAAGATAATCCGGTTCCAAGTATAAGCCCGCCTAATTTTGTTTGGGCAGTTGGGCCTACATTTATCGGCGGCTCCGTATCATTTCCTGGAGGTCCACCTACTGGAGCAGTCCAACCGTAAGTAATTGCGGCTGAAGTTAAAATTACCGCAACAATGGTTATTGTTAATTGATAAAAGTTTATTTTTTTGAACATAATCGCTTACGCTATATAATACTAACCCACGAATTTATGCGAACACTACGAATAAATTTCTAAATTAGTTCGTCATATTCGTATTATATATAAATTTAAATTAGACCTTTATTAATTATCTCGCGCTCATTGATTCGACCAATTTTCTTTGCTCGTCAGAATTTAAAACCGGCTCAGCTGTTTTTGACGCGCTCATTGATTTAGAAAGTTTCTCCAATTGAGTTTTTGAGAGAGTCGAAGTTGCTGTCGGGCTGGCCGACATTGCTTTTATTAAATTATCAATCTGATTTTTTGTAAGAATAGGAGAAAGCGTTGTCGGCGCTTGAGAACTCGGCTGATTCTTCGGCGTTTCTCTTTTCGAATAAAAATACCAGCCAACTAATATTCCGGCAAAAACAACGATAATAGAAATAATTATACTAACTGTTGATACTTTATTATTTTCCATTTTTTATAATCAACTAACTCCTATTTTCTAACTACTAACTCCTATTTTTAGTTTGGCGGCACCTCTCTTCTCCCTCCTGGCGGAGTTGTTGTTGCTGTGGTTGGCGGAAGAAAAGCTCCACTAACCCGCCCAACGCAGGTTATTGTGCCCGGTGTAATACAAAAATTTATCCAACCAATAACATCGCTGCCCCATGCGAAATTATTCGGCAAAAACATTCCCGAAGTATTATCAAACCTTAAACCATACGGACTGCCGTCACTTGCTGTTCCCGAAAGTTTTATCCATCCATCCCAGCCTCCGGTTTCGTAATTTGGCCGTAGAGCTCCGGAGCAACCGCTTTGAAAAACAGCGCATGCTCTTGCCCAACCAGTAACATTGCCGTTTCCGGGATTAATTCGCGAATCATACGAAGGAGCTCCGGGATAAGAACCGCCTGGGTCAAACTTTATCCAGCCGATATTAGAAGACCAAGCATAACCGCTTATATTACCGGTCGTATCATCATAAATAACTTTATAATTAGAAGTCGCGCAAACTCCTCCATCCAAGCAATTAAAACTTATCCAACCCGGACCGCCTAATTCAGTCCCAAATGGAACAAGGCGCGCAGCCCAAGCGAACCCTCCTAATTCCTGATTGGCCGCCAGCGCGATTTTTTGAGAGTTATCGTTTATATAAAATCCAATCACAAAAAACAAAACCGCTACCAAAACAACCGCACTGACAGATAAAAAATAAATTAAAAATCTTTTAGGCTTTAAAAAATTAATCATTATATATAAAAGAATACTGCTTACTACTATTTTATAAATTAAAACTCCTAAACGCAACTAGTTATTGTGGATAACTCTGTAGTAGTCCGCCTATGGCGGATCACTACGGGGATAACTAAAAAGCCGGCGATGTTTCCATCACCGGCAAAAGCAAACAAAACAAGAAGGGTTAGGTGCTAATTCAACCACGCTCGGGTGGCTGGGTCAAAAATCAAAATATGATCCCGCTGAGCGCCGGAAACGTATATCAGGTTGTTGTCCCAAGTCCAATTTGTTATCCCGTCGTTGAAGGAAACATTCCAAGCGGTATTCAAACTGTCTGTATCAATACTTGATATACTTGATACGCCCGAGTCCAAATCCGCCCTGAATACCTCCACTCCTCCAGACATAAGAAACATATTGATGGAAGGCGCAGTACTTGAATTTATCTTAATGGGCGCGCCGGTGTTGATATCCAACTTTACGGTTTCGCCGTATACCGCTCCGGTACCGAAAAGATTTCTCAATCCGGCGATATATACGGCGTTGTTCGCGGTAGAAACCGCAAGCGCCCCCCGGCCGAGTATATCAAGCGACGGATCAGTAAAGTCGCCGTTTTGATAATACCATAAACGATTCAGATTCCCGTCGTACTTCGCTACGGCGAACCTATCCTGACCACCGGTTGAATATGAAATAGCTCTGCCAGCAAAATAAACACCCGTAGAATCAGCCGCTAATGTATAAAAACCTACGTAGGTATTTATCAGGCCGACGTTTGGTGTGGCTTGGGCTATCATATTGCCGTCGACATCAATCTTTCCTATCCAACTACCGGTTGCAATATAGATAAAGTTTCCAAACGTTACTGGTCCGTAAATCACACCTCGGTCAATCTCCGGAGTTTCGATAAGTTTTACTCCCGTATCGGCGGCGAATTTCAAAAACCAGATTTTCCCACCGCCCATTCCAGGAATAATATAATCATCCTCCAGGCCAATCGCGATCACATTGTTCCCCAGTACCGCAATACCAGTTATCGTATCAGGATGCGCGGTCGCAAGAGCGGACATTTCCCACTCCTGCTCACCGGTTGTCTTGTTATACTTAACGACAAATGCATCATCATTTCGAGTAATACCGAAGTACACGGAATCCGCGGTAATGACCAAGGGCCCGGAAGTACCGGTAAACTGAAATTTTACTGGAGCTGGGGAAATTGAAATTGGTACATCAACCGCGACTTCATTGGAAAGATTGCTTTCACCCGCTGAATCATAAGCCGTAACCGCGAGATAATATCTCTGTCCAGCGGTCAAACTTCGAACCGTGCAGGGCGACACGACGGCAGCCAATTTCAAACTGCCTTTGGTAACCGGTGATTGGTTACTGTAATAAAGATTGTAGCCGGTTGCGTTGGCAACTGAAGACCATCCGATTGTAGCCGAGTTGTCGCCCGGAACCGCCGAGGTAATCACCGGCGCAGTCGGCGCGGAAGGAAGCGAGTTACTCCCGCCGCTATCCGATCCACCGCCACCGCCACACGCAAACATCGCAAAAGACATCGCCAACAAAACCAAGATCGCCAGAGAAACTACCGTGAACCGTTTCATAATACACCCCCTGTCATATTTGAGGTTTAAAAACCCGAAAACCTTTATATTAAATACTAAATATATTGAACCTTAGATTTTATAATAAGTCAAATAAAAATTCAGAAACAAAAAGCGCCAAAACTCTTATATGCTGGCATATCCTACTTTCCCAACCGCCGAAGCAGTAAGTATCATCGGACACAAACGCTTTCACTTTCCTGTTCGGAATGGAAAGGAGTGGTTCACGTTTATATAAAATACCAGCAAATAAGAATTTTGGCGCTAATTGGTTGACTTTAAATTTTAATGACAAAATGTCCTTCGACAGGCTCAGGACATCCTGAACTTGTTGAAGGATAAAACACCCTTAAATCCTCCACGACTCTGCGGAGTAATTTAATTTCTTAAGTAAATGATTAAACTTATTAGTACCTCTCGGCTAAACACATTGCTGTGCTTACACCTGAGGCCTATCAACTCCGATACTCTTGCGAGTATCGAGAGTCCCGACTTTATGTCGGACGTGGTAATCTTCCACGAGTCTGATGTTTGCCTTGCGGCAAACTAGACGCCTAATCTTAGGAATGGGCTTCGTGCTTAGATGCTTTCAGCGCTTATCCCACCCGAACATAGCTACCCGGCATTTCAATTGGTATCAAAGCCGGTACACCAGAGGTTCGTTCATCCCGGTCCTCTCGTCACATATTCACATATCACTATGTGTGCAGACTATATCTTCACCCGTCCGCTAAATAGCGGATTAGGGGTCGGCATATTAATAAATTTCAAAAAATCTATTAAGCCACAAAATGTGGTCAAGTCGTTACGGGGTCATCCGCCTAAGTTTTGCTTCGCAAAATTTTGGCGGAGACTTCCCACGGTATTAACTTTAAACCATTTTATCGGAAAACTCGGACCGAGTATTTTCCGTAGATTAAAGCATCCACCGTTATTAGCCGATTTGTCATCCCGCATTACTGCGGGAAGTAGCAAATTTCTTACTAGGGACGACTCCCTTCAAGCGTCAACGCCTGTAGCAGATAGAGACCAACCTGTCTCACGCATGTAAATTCGTTTATTACTAAACGCATGGACTATACCACCACCCGCCTAATTTTTGCTTCGCAAAATTTTGGTGGGTGACCAACAATTTTAATTATCTTTAAAAAGATAATTCCTCGCCTAAGGCGAGAGTCTCTAAGGGGTCATGGCTAGTATTTTAACTAGTTAGACTTCCCTCGGTATTATCCTTCAACGCAGGTTACGTTGTTAGGACTTCACCGATATGAGTTGGTTTATGCATTCCGACGTTACCGTCGGAAGCCGCCATTATGACGGTCTGAACCCAGCTCACGTATCCTTTTAATTGGCGAACAGCCAAACGCTTGGGACCTTCTCCAGCCCCGCGCTAGGATGAGCCGACATCGAGGTGCCGAGCGAGATCGTCGATAGGAACTCTCGGATCTCACTAGCCTGTTATCCCCGGAGTAGCTTTTATCCGTTGTCTCCCACCTTCCTATGAAGAATGGTCGGGTCACTAAGTTCCGCTTTCGCGCCTGCGCGGCTTGTCAGCCTTGCAGTCAAGCCAGCTTATGCCTTTACACGTCCAGCGCGATTTCCATCCGCGCTAAGCTGACCTTAATAAACTCCTCCGTTACCCTTTAGGAGGAAAACGCCCCATTTAAACTACCCACCAGGCACTGTTCCCTGCCGTTTTTTCCGTCAAGGTTAGATTTTAAAATTTGGAAAATGGGTGTTTCATTGGCGGCTCCACTTCAACCGAAATCAAAGTTTCAAAGCCTCCCCACTACGCTACGTATCCAAACCCTAAAGCCAATACCAAGCTATAGTAAAGCTTCCGGGGTCTTTTCGTCCCGCTACAGGTACACCGCGTCTTCACGGCACTCGCACTTTCACCGAGCTTCTCGTTGAGACAGTTCTCCGGTCGTTACGCCATTCGTGCGCTCCGGAACTTACCCGGAAAGGAATTGCGCTCAAAATGTTACAACGATTTTCGTTGTCCCGCCGACGGCGGGATCTCTATGTCGCCATAGAGTTCGGACTATATCTTCTCCGACTGAACGTCGGAGGTCGGCGTATAGTCTCTGAGGATACTAAAAACGTTTTTTCTGCTGTTCTTAGTCTTTCCTGCTGATTGACCGCACCGAACACATTATCACTCTTTCGAGTAGTGTCGGATACACGGTTATTCCAGCATATGGCCGACTTTTACTAAGGCAATCAATTCACCTTAGAACGGTTATAGTTACCGCTGACATTGACGAGGGCTTCGGGCAGTCAGCAGTGCATATTACTACACACCACCGCCGCCGTTGACCTTCTCGCATCGGTCAGGCGTCACCCCCTATACATCCTCTTACGAGTTCGCAGGGAGCTGTGTCTTTGATAAACAGTCGCCAGAGATACTTTCACTGCGGTCCGACCGAGGTCGGACAGGCCTTATTGCTAACTTACGGCCGCTTTTTTGCCGAGTTCCTTAACGAGAAATCACTCGTTCCCCTGAGGCTACTCGCCTCATCCACCTGTGTCGGTTTACGGTACGGGTTCCTTAAAACTAAGTTTAGAAGTTTTTCTCGGAAGGCTCTTCAATCGAATTATTTCGGCCGAAACCGAAACTTTTGCCAGAATGCGAATTTTGCCATTAAAGGCATCTCACCGGATTTTCCTGATGAGAAATTCTCAAAACCGTCAACGCCAAACCATTAAGGCGCTCGATCTTTTTTCCTTCGTCACTCCATCACATTTTAAGGAAGGGCTGAAATATTAATCAGCTACCCTTCAGCTGCGGCTTTCGCCATTGCCTTAGGACCGCCTAACCCTCCGCTGACTTCCATTGCGGAGGAAACCTTAGATTTACGGGGTCCCGAATTCTCATCGGGATTCGTGGTTACTCATGCCAACATTCTCTCTTCTATGCACTCCAGTCGCCCTCACGGATCGACCTTCAGCGCGCATAAAATGCTCTCCTACCACTTGGCAGAAAATAAATTTTCTGCCAAATTCATATCTTCGGTAGCTTGCTTAGCCCCGGTATATTTTCGGCGCAACCCGCCGTCGAATAGTGAGTTGTTACACACTCTTTAAAGGATGGCTACCTCTAAGCCAACCTCCTATCTGTCAATGGCGGATTACTGCCTTTAACACTTAGCAAGCATTTGGGGACCTTAGATGATGATCTGGGCTGTTGCCCTCGCGACCATGGAGCTTAGCCCCCACGGTCTGACTGCTTAGCCTTAGACCATGTACTTCACAAATATCGCCAAATTTGGAAACAAAATGATGAGGAGATTTCAAGGCGCGACGACTAAATTGTATCAACAACGGCGATACATTTAGGAGGAGCAACACAGAAATCGACCATTATTTTGTTTGCCCTTGGCCGGGCAAATTTTGGTCATCTTCTTTGTTACTCGTCGCTAGTGTATCTGCTTCGTCTGATACACTTCGCTCCTCGCGCCGCGAATCTGTCTCAAAATTCGCGCCGCCAAATTGGTGCTATTTGTGAAATACATGGCTTAATGTGAGTATTCGGAGTTTGACCGAGGAGCTGAGATTTCTCCCTTTACTCCTCAACCAGTAGCTCTACCCCTCACACGTTTTTGCTAAACGCTAGTCCTAAAACTATTTCGGAGAGAACCAGCTATTACCAAGTTCGATTAGCTTTTCACTTCTTACCCCAAATCATCCGAAGGTTTTGCACAACCAACCGGTTCGGACCTCCTGTCAATTTTACTCGACATTCATCCTGTTCAGGGCAAGCTCACTTGGCTTCGGGTCTTAACTGTACTGCTAAACGCGCTATTAACACTCGCTTTCGCTCCGCCTCCGTTCCGTAGAACTTAGACTTGCAATACAAATAAACTCGTTGGCTCATTCTTCAATAGGCACCTCGTCACCCGACCAAAACCTTGCGGCTTTGATATAAGGCTCCGAGTCCTTGTAAGCATATGGTTTCAGATTCTATTTCATCGGCCTAACAGGCCTGCTTTTCACCTTTCCCTCACGGTACTAGTTCACTATCGATCTGAGAAAGTATTTAGCCTTACCAGATAGTACTGGCTGTTTCCCACGAGGCGTTCGTTTCTCGTGGTACTCAAGATTAAAAACAAGAAGTTTGTAAATTTTCGCCTACGGGCCTATCACCCTCTATGGTGCCGCTTTCCAGCGGCTTCGGCTAACTCACAAATTTGTAACTTCCTCCTGTTTAGCTAACAGCAAAAATCTTGCGATTCAAACCATTAGCCAAACAAGAATGTCTTTATCTTACTACCCCCTTCCAAATTTTCTTACGAAAGTTTAAACGGGTTTGGGCTTTTCCCTTTTCGCTCGCCGCTACTAGGGGAATAACTTTTGTTCTATATTCCTCTGCTTACTGAGATGTTTCACTTCAGCAGGTTTACTCTCCGACTAAGGTCGGAGTAATTGAGGTTTGCTCAATTGGGTTTCCCCATTCGGAAATCTCCGGATCAAAGGTTGCTACGCACCTCCCCGAAGCTTATCGCAGCTACGCCACGTCCTTCATCGTCTTCCTCAGTCAAGGCATCCTCCATACGCTCTTAATTTCATTCTCGTTTAAGAAATTTATACTCCGCAAAGTCCTGAAGAATTTACGGGTGTACTTTATTATCTTGTCATTAAATTTTTAAAGTTCAGGATTTCGGAAATTCTGAATTCAATCCCTCGAGGGACTCGGGATATTTTTCTTAAAATAGTTTATTTTGAGAAAAATAAATCCGCCTCGTGGCGGATAAAATCGGAAACGCAAAAGCGCCGAGTTTTATCCGCTTCTTCGTTTTCTGACCTGTCTCATCATGGCTAAATTATAATCGTGTTCAAAACAATGTCAAGCCCCGTTAGAAGTCACGAACGCATCGTACGTGTTCTATTTCTAACGGGGTCAATACCCCTAAAATCTCCGACAATTTAAAGCATATTTAAAACAAAAAAACTCCGCCGCGCCTTAAGGCGATTCGGCGGAGGCCACATCAAAAAACCAAATAAATCTCGGAAAAACTCACCCGATATTACCCAGCCATAACTCCCGGATATTTTTTTCGATCCGGAAAATAAGGCTGTTTCTTGAATCAAGTTGAATGATGATTGCCTTGAGTTGAAATTCGGAAGTTATTGTCTCCAAATCGCTTATACCCGAAAACCTCACAAGAAACTTTTGATCAGCCGGCAACCTTCGCTGGACAGACTGCAAAAACGAATCCCAAAAACTTGGAATCAAAAAATCGGCTATGCCCCATTCCACAAGCCGCGTCCGAAGATGTCCCAATGTCAATCCGGGAACTTTCTTTTCTGAAACTTTCTTTCCCTGCGCTTGCTCTTTCATCACATTCACGCTCATTTTCCCCCTCCTTGTAAAATTTACTGAAACCACTATAACGAAAAAAGTTTAAAAATCAACCGGATTATTTTTTTGCATTAATTTATCTTGAAACTGAATATAAAAAAATATAGATTTGTTTTATTCTATCTTTACTCATTATATCAAACGTATTCTATCCAAATCTACTACAATTGTTTCCGATCGGAAACAATTGTAGTAGATTATTAAAATCGTTTGACAATATTTATATTTCTATGATAAAAAAATAATAGTTCTATTGGTGGTCGCGTCGTCTAAAAAGAGTAGGACGCCCATTTCGCCAGAGATGGGAATATGGGTTCAACCCCCATCGCGACCCGCATCCCTTGTCTTCGGACAAGGGATTTTTTATTTTCCCCATTTCATAAGCGAGCGCTTTTTATTTTCCTGTTCGTAAACCGCAAGAGTTGTTTTGACAACCGTGTCCGGATTTAAAGACATGCTTTCAATCCCCGCTTCCACGAGAAACTGCGCGAAGTCTGGATAATCACTTGGCGCTTGTCCGCAAATACCGATGTATTTTTTCCGGTCTTTGCATTTTTGAATAACCGCGGAAATTAATGTTTTCACCGAATCGTCTTTTTCATTGGCAATAATTTTTATTTTGTCATTCCCATCGCGATCAATACCAACCGTAAGTTGTGTTAAATCGTTTGACCCGATACTCATTCCGTCAAATACATCCAAAAACTTATCCGCCAAAATCACGTTTGAAGGAATTTCGCACATTACGTAAACTTTAAAATTTTCGCTTTTTTTAAGTCCGTTCTTTTCCATTATATCCAACACTTTCTTTCCCTCTTCAACGGTCCGGCAAAACGGAATCATAACCATCACATTATCCAATCCCATTTCTTCACGGACTTTTTTAATCGCCTTGATTTCTAAAACAAACGCTTCGCTAAAATCCGGATGGTAATACCTTGAAGCGCCCCTCCAACCAAGCATCGGGTTTTCTTCATGGGGTTCATACAGATCACCGCCAACAAGAGTACGGTACTCATTTGTTTTAAAATCGGAAAATCTTACAATAATCGGCTTGGGATAAAATGCCGCGCCGATTTTCGCGATTCCGTAAGCCAAATTATCTATATAAAATTGCTTTTTATCTTTATAACCAACAGTTCTTTTATCTATTTCCGAAATAATATGTTTTAGCTTTAAGTCCTTAAATTTTTTAGTATTTAAGTTTTTGTAGTTTATAAGCGCGTTGGGATGAATCCCAATCTCTGAGGCGATAATAAATTCTTCCCGCGCCAAACCCACACCGTCGTTTGGCAAAAATGATTTTTCAAACGCGGTTTCAGGGGTGGCGATATTCATCATTATTTTCATTTTTGGCTTTGGAATTTCTTTTATGTCGTGGTCAACAATTTTAAATTTCAACTCACCGCTATAAACAAACCCGTCAGCTCCGGTAGTATCAACCGTAATCATTTGACCGGTTTTAATTTTTCGAGTTGCGTTCTCTGTTCCGACAACGCACGGAATCCCTAGTTCGCGCGAAACAATCGCCGCGTGCGAAGTCCTGCCTCCTTTGTCGGTTATAATTGCCGAAGCGATTTTCATAATCGGCTCCCAATCAGGATCGGTCATGTCAGTTACCAAAACCTCGCCTTGTTTAAATTGCTTGATATTTTTTGTGTCTAAAATCACCCGCGCTTTACCAATTGCTATTTTACTTCCAACCGAAACTCCTTTTGTTATCGGCGCGCCAATTTTATCCTCAAGTATATATTCTTTAATCTTCGTAAAATCCCTCTGGGCATGAATTGTTTCCGGCCTTGCCTGAACTATAAATAACTCGTTAGTTTTTCCGTCTTTCGCCCATTCCAAATCCATCGGCGTCCACTTGCCGTGTTTTTGAGTATAATGATCTTCCACTAAAGTCCCCCATTTTGCCAAAGTTAAAATTTCTTTATCGTTTAAAACAAAACTATCCTTTTCTTGCGCCGAAGTAGAAACAATTTTAGTAGTTTTTATAGATTGCCTTAAAGAATCAACGGAACCATAAATCATTTTTTGATTTTTAGTTCCAAGTTTTTTTCCTATGATGGATTTATATTTATCCATCTTCGGCTTGTAAATTATAAATTCATCCGGCGTCACCTCTCCTTGTACTATCATTTCTCCCAATCCCCATGAACCATTTATTAAAACCGTATCTTTAAATCCTGATTCCGTATCCAGAGTGAACATTACGCCCGAACATCCTAAATCAGACCGCACCATTTTTTGCACACCCACTGAAAGCGCGACTTGAAAATGATCGAATCCTTTGTCAACGCGATAAGAAATCGCCCGGTCGGTAAAAAGCGACGCCATCGCCGCCCGTACCGCGTTTAATACGTTTTCCGGTCCGCGGATATTTAAAAATGTTTCGTGTTCGCCGGCAAAAGACGCCCCCGGCAAATCTTCGGCAGTAGCGCTGGAACGGACCGCCACATCAACGCCCTTGCCATACTTACTTTCCATTTCCTTATAACTCGAAATTATGGAATCTTTTAAATCGGCTGGAAGTTCAGCTGATTTTATTACTTCCCTTATAAGCTTTGCCCTCCGCGCCAAGTCCGTTAAATTTTTAGTATTGAGCCCGGTTAAAGTATTTTTAATAAAATCCTTTAAATTTATTTCTTTTTCTGGCTTTTTATTCTTTGGCTTTTTTGTTTTAACCAATGCTTTTTCAAGAAAGTATCTATAAGCCGTCGCTGTTACCGAAAATCCATTCGGAATATTCACTCCTTTCACGGTCAGTTGGCTTATCATTTCTCCAAGCGACGCGTTTTTTCCTCCGACTTCACCAACGTCTTCAATTCTTGTATCGTCAAACTTTTTTATAAAATTTTGTTCCATATATCAACAATAATAACATTAGCAATAATAATTTTCGCGACTTTATGCATTATAAAAATATTAAAGATAAATTGCAATAAAACTTAAAATCAAAACAGGGCGCGCTTGCCCTGTTTCTTTTTTTTCTAAAAACTAATCTATTCTATAACCCCTTTGTCTATTGGCTAAGCCCTATACCCTATTCTAGTACTCCTCCGCTATCGCTTGTGCCTTAGTCTTTTGCACTCTATCTGCCGGATGATGCGCCGGAGAATAAACAGTATAAAGCTTTAACGGACTGTCGGAACTTGTGTTTATAAAATTATGTTTTGTGCCGGATTTTACTAAAAACAAATCCCCTTCTTTAATCGTCAATTCTTCACCGTCAATAACCGCTTTACCTTCGCCTTCCACAAAAACTAAAGTCTGATCGTTCTCATCGTGCACCTCTTCGCCTATATCTTCATTAGGAAGCAAACTCATCAAAACCACCTGTGAATGGTTTCCGGTCTCAACGACTTTCCTAAAATTATCGTTTTCTTTTGCGAGTTGAATTATATTCATGTTTTTTAATAAATTTAATTTCGACTTTTAAATATCGAATTTCTCTATTTTAAAAAAGCAAGATCTATTCCAATAAATAATATAAATGGGAGGTATACGGGATTCGCACCCGTGCTGGCAGTGCCACAAACTGCAGTGCTACTGCTACACCAATACCTCCATAAAAATGGATTATTTCATTTTTGTGCCGCGGGTCAGAATCGAACTGACGACTCCATGCTCTTCCAAGATTTCTTAAATTACTTTAAGGATTGGACTATATCATCACCCGCCTAAGTTTTACAAAACAAAATTTTAGCGGGGCTGGGCGCTTCGAACGCAAAAGATTGCATCCTACTCCTTTCGGATAGTCTCTACACCTTCTCCAACCTTATGTCGGAGCTTGGCTCGGGATTGTCCAAATATTTACAAAAGATGGATTCCCCCGAATTCACCCAGTTTTCATTTTGCATTACTGCAAACGGCCCGAAATTCCAGGCATGAGCTCTACCACTGAGCTACCGCGGCATTATTGAATTAACAAATAACTTGCATCTATTAACTTATAACAATCTTCATATTATATCAATTATCGCTTGTGTCCCCACGAGGAATCGAACCTCGATCTACTCCTTAGAAGGGAGCTATTCTATCCGTTGAACTACGGGGACAATCATTACAAGTCGGACTGCTGGGAGTTGAACCCAGGCCACGTGCTCCCAAAGCACGCATACTACCGTTATACTACAGTCCGTCCTTACTTACCGTCAAAATCGCTCATCTTATCGTTGAATTTTTGGTTTATCTCGTTAATTGCTTTTGCTTCTTCGTTTATTTTACTGACCAACTCGGCAATCTTGCCGTGAGAATTTTTATTTTGGCCTAAAAATTTATCTCTTAAAATTCCCAAAAGTTGATTTAGATAATCATTGTAAGTAATCAATCTGTTTATTAAAGTCGTTTCCAAACTTACGGCCTCTAAAGCTTTTTGCGCCGAAGATCCGGGAGTAATATTAGGAACGTTTTTCGCCATTGTTTCCAACTGATTTGAAAGATAGAGCGCGCGTTGTCTTGCTTGATTATTATGTTCCAATTCTTGAGCTACCAATTTAATAGCATCGGCATATTTTTTTTCGCCATCCAACTCGGAAATCTTTTCCAAATTGCGCGACGACTCGTTAGCGGTTCCAACAATATCCGCGGCAATTAAAGATGCTTGTTGCCGAGCCTTCAAAAAATCAGCGGGGATTATTTGCGGCGTAGCCATCACAAATCTGCCGACAAAATAAATTGCCAAAGTAATAAACAAAACCAGCAAAAAAAGCTTCTCTTTCCTGGAAATTTTGGTGTAAATACCTTCAAGCATCGTCCAATAATTAAAGCTTAACCTAAAATAAAAATCAACCTGGATATTGAAAAAACAATAATAAATGCCTTATACTATAGCAACAGTCGCGGGCGTCGTATAGTGGCTATTATGCTAGCCTTCCAAGCTGGAGACGTGGGTTCGATTCCCATCGCCCGCTCATAAATTCAAAAAGTGATTTTTATAAATTTATAAAGATAACTTTTTTGAATTTTATAACACAGATGGAATCGAAGGGTATCTATAAAACGCAAACTGCTTTGCGTTTTTAGAACCCCGGCTCTGGGGGAGAAACGAAGCATGTACCAAAAAGGTACGCGTAGTTTCGGAGGAAGAGGATTCCCATCGCCCGCTCATAATTTGGGCCCATAGTAAAGTGGTATTACGGTGCATTCGCATTGCACAGGCGCGAGTTCGATTCTCGCTGGGTCCACATTTTAGAATTAGCAGAAAAAACAAATTGGTTTATTCCATTATTCTTGAGAATTTGAGAATTAACTAACTATTTTTAGAAAATAAAAAGGGGCGGAGATCTGCCCACACGCACCAGCTGTAAATCAAATCAGCCAGTGGTGGACAGATTCTCCGCCCAGAAGGCTCCGCCTTCATCCCCGTAAACCCAAGAAAAGGAGTTGGAGGCCGCCCTCGCAACCGTCAAGCCCGATCGACGTCGTAAATGCTGTTCCCCGAAGAAACCGCGTCCTTCGCCAGGTTGAAACTCCCCAGGGTCGATGCGACGACCACGCCCGGCCATTTGGTGATACGGACCCGTTCCGAACGGTTCCGAACCCACTCCCTGGACTGGTAGCCGCGGACGACCTCGAGGTCCCTGCGGGCGTAGGCGCTGAGGCCGACCATGGACAACTGCGTGACAATCCCCACCTTCTCCGCCTCCATGGAATTTGCGGTGGGAACGATGGACGCGAGGAATACATCCTCGGTCGGATCCATGACCGGACCGGCCCTCGCGATAGGCAAGAACATGGCGACCACGAGCATTGCGACGAGCACGACGAAAAGCATTTTCTTCATGATGCCTCTCCTTTCTTCTCGATTGCTCGAGTGTAATAAAAGCTAAATAAATATTAACACTCTCCCCCAAAACCTGTCAATCCCCTACTTTCACTCCAAATGCACTTCTTTTTCAAATTGCTCCAGATGGCTTTTCAAAATTAAATAATTATTTAATTCCGGATCAGAATTTAAAATTTCTTCGGCTGATTCGCGCGCTTCTTTAACCATATCGGGATTTTGCGCCGCTTTCATAGCCAAATCAGGAATACCGGTTTGCGACTGGCCTAAAAATTGGCCGGGCCCTCTTAAAGCTAGATCCACTTCCGCCAACTCGAATCCGCTTTTAGCATTTACGAGCGACTCCAACCGGCTATAAGTTGTTTTCGCGGCAGAATCCGTAAAAAGCAAACAAAACGACTGATGTTCTCCCCTTCCCACTCTGCCTCTAAATTGGTAAAGCTGCGCCAGTCCGAATTTATCCGAACCTTCTATCATCATTATCGTCGCGTTGGGAATATCAATACCAACTTCAATAACCGAAGTAGAAACCAATATGTCGGTTTTTTTATCTTTAAATTTTTTCATTGCTTCCGCCTTTTCTTTTGCTTTCATTTTTCCGTGAAGTATATCCACTTTTAAATCCGGAAATATTTTTTGGGAAAGTTTTTCATATTCATCTTTTACGGCGCGGATATTTTCCCAAGAACTAAACATGGATTTATAAACAATTTTTTTCTCCAATTCTTCGTCCGGCGGAATTTCAATGCGCGGACAAACCACAAAAATCTGCCTGCCTTTTTTTACTTGCCCGCGAACAAACGCGTAAACCTTATTTCTATTTTCCGGCGCCACAACTTTTGTAATTATTGGCTTTCTGTTTTTCGGAAGCTCATCTATGATCGACAGTTCAAGATCGCCAAAAATAGTCAGCGACAACGTGCGCGGTATGGGAGTGGCCGACATAGATAAAAAATGGGGAAGAATTTTATTTTCTCCGTTAAATTTTCTAGAAACGAGCTCCGCGCGTTGATCCACTCCGAAACGGTGCTGTTCGTCTATAACCACAAACGCCAAGTCCTTAAAATCAACGGATTTCTGTATCAAAGAATGCGTGCCAATAATTATTTTTATCTCCCCCAAAGATATTTTCTTTATCAATTCCGCTTTTTTTATTTCCGTCTCCATATCATCTCCGTAAAAAATTTTTGCCTCGCTTGAAGTGAGTAAGCAAACGCCTTTTTCAAACTTGGTAAAAAACTTTTTAAATGTCTGGTAGTGCTGCCTTGCCAAAACTTCCGTAGGCGCCATAAAAGCTGCTTGTTTACCCTGAACACTGTTGAAGGATTTATCACCTCCAGCAACAACCAAAGCCGCGATAATCGCAACTATTGTTTTCCCCGATCCCACATCACCCTGAAGCAACCGGTTCATTGGATGCCCTTTTTCAAAATCCCGCAAAACTTCAAAAATGGTTTTTTTCTGCGACCCTGTAAGCTCAAACGGAAGCTGGCTTATCAAACTTTCCGCGTGTTTTTCTTCAAAAACAAAAACATAAGCTTTTTGTTTCGCCAATTTTTTCTTTTGGCGGATATTGGACATCTGGAGATAAAACAAATCCTCAAAAGAAAATCTTTTTTTCGCTTCTTTAGCCTCTTCCAAGCTATCGGGAAAATGAACTTTTTTAAGCGCGTCATTTATCTCCAGAAGACCGCGTTTTTTTAAAATTTCATCCGGCAGTGTTTCGGCAATTTTTTCAACATTGTCAAAAACCCCTTTTATTAAATATCTGATAGCTTTTGAAGTCAGCCGCGCTGTTTCCGGATAAATCGGCACCAGCCGTCCCGTGTGTTTGAAATAATCCAAATCAGAAATAATTTCCTCGATATCGCCTTCTTTCAAACGCTCTACGGCTTTTTTACTCAAAATCTCAAACATCGGATGCGAAAACATAAAACCCTTTTTGTCCTCCTGGACTTTGCCCGCAAGATTTACTGTTGTTCCTTTTTTCAAAATCGTTATCAAAAATTTCTGGTTAAACCAAATAGCTTTTACGGTTCCGGTCTCATCGGCTACCGACGCTTCCAAAATAATCATTCTTTTTTTCCAGGTCCGGCGCATCTTTACGTCTTTTATAACGCCATTAACCGTTGCTCTTTCTCCGATTTTTAAATCTTTGATTTTGGAAATATTGGAAAAATCTTCATAACGGAAAGGAAAATGCCAAAGCAAATCCTTTACGATATTAATGTTCAATTTTTTTAGGCGCTCGATAAATTTCGGGCCGACCCCTTTTATATCGATCAAGGGAGTTTGAAGGGATATTTTTTCTAATGCCATAATGAAATTATAAGAGAAAATCTATCATATTGCACCCAACAAAAAATGCCGTCATTGCGGCATTATCTAAAACAAATAAAAAAGCAGTTATTGTTCTGAAAATTTTGTGCCTCTTATAATTTTATTTATTTCCAAATCCTGAAGGTCGAACTTTTCTTTAAAATAGTCGGAGATTTTTTGGTTATCCAAGTCTTTTTGACAAGTATAAACGTCTATGCTGACAAATTGCTTTTCGGGAAAAGTATGGACGCTAATATGGCTTTCGGCAATCATAACAAAGCCAGAAACTCCACCCTGATCTTTTTCAGTCATCGGAGGCGCGATAACAACATAAGGAGGGATAAGTTTATGCATCCCTAAATTTTCTGGCAACTCATCCAATACTCTGTAAACAAGTTCTAAATTATTTAATTTTTCTTTGTCGCCTTTATAGCCATCAATGGTTAAGTGAGCGCCGAAATTTGTCTGTTTTTCCATCCAATACTTTCCGCGAATTAATCCGCCTTAAAAACGGCACGGAGCTTCGCCCGCTCCGTCTTTTCAGTTTTTTTCCAAAAGGTCGGAGCGCAGCTTCACTTTTACAAAATATTATGGGGTAATTAATTTTGAAAATCAATGTGGATAACTAAGGAGGGGTTAATTCTAGTCCGTTTGCCTTTCAGGACCGGCTGTCTGTTTGTTCCAGCGATAAACAGCATCCTTGGCTCTCGTTCTGTCAGCCCCGTTCAGAACGGGGACCAAGCCCGACAGAACTGCGAGACATCCTTCAAAACAAACAGACTAGAATATTTTGGCGGGAAGATAAAATTTTCAAACGCTTTCCAGCAATATTCGCTCAAGATTGGTTTTTAATTTGTTGGGAGTGATGGAGAATAAAACTGTGAGACATTTTCTCAAATAATTCTGCCTCGCTACTATGGAGAAAGGTCTCCGAGGCATTCCTTAAGAGAAACAGAAGAGCTTTTATGAAGATATGGAAGGATTAAAAACTGACGATTTATTTTTTGATAACCATCATCCGGCGGATGATGAAGTCGCGGGAAGAAACGGGAAAATCGCCTTTATAGTCAAACCACACTCTTTTAAAAGTTTTTAATTCTAATTTTCTGACTTTTCCCAATTCGGGATCATTTAAATAAATATATTTTTTGTCAATTCCGACAACAACCGAATAGTGCCCGTCGTCTTGGGAAAACCAATCCACAATTATCGGAATATTTTTTTGAATATATTTTTTAACATCCTCAAAGCTGGAAAAATCTTTTATAAAACCCTTTAATCCCAGTTTTTTGGCGGCTTTAAGCAGACCAGGCGCTTCTACGCCGTGAGCAACCGTTGCGCCGGATAATTTAGCAAGTTCTTTTTCGCTTTTCTTAATTCCGTAAAATTCCAAAACCATCTTCAACACCGCCGGCCCGCAATATCCCGATGTCTGAATATATGGCTTAAGTTTGAGCATAAAATTTCTGGTGTGTCTCTATAAAACTGCTCGAGCATATTTTAGCAGAAATTTTGACTCGATGCGCGGAGCGCATCGTATGGTGGAACGGGATTAAATTCAATAACACGATTTTTTATAAATGCGTTCGAGCCGAAGATTTTTTGGTAGCGAAGACGACTAAGACCTTTTAATGTATTTTTTTAGGAAATCATCTCTCATCTGTATTGCAATTGACGCTTTTTTTATTATTCTAAAATCCCATCTACCATCAGCAGTCAAGATAAAGCCCCCTTTATTTTTTAGTTTCAGGTATGCCTGAAATAAATATTGATCTTCTTTGGGAATTTTACTAAGGTGTCCCGTTAATGGCGGTAAACTGTTTACATCAACCAACTCAGTCTTATTTGAATTTTTGAGTATCGAAGAATTAAAGAACTGGCTCATTCCTCTGATGATCGGATCGTTTTCGGATTTTTTAATCAACTCCATTGTCTTAACTTCAAATGGGCTGTTAGATAAGACAACTATCCTGTCGCAAATCTCTACGAGTTTATTGAGAAACGTAAAAGTCTCGTGTTGTTTGCCTGAACCATTATCGCCCCATAGATCGTGAAAGAGCCATTCATCTATAATAATCGGAACAGACATGATTGCTTAGACATTTTAGCCTTGATTCGCTGGAAGTGCGTCTCCGGCATCGGGGTTAGCGTCCTTAATATCAGGCGGAGAAATCTTTTTATCTTCCTTTCGATTACTCTTTTTAATAGCCTTGAAAAACGCGCCTATATCTTCTAATTCTCCAACCATAAAACTTTTCAGGCCCCCTTCTATTTGACCATTCTCGGTAATTTCTTGTTTCCCAAAATTTGTAATACCAACCGATCTGGTTGTCAAATAGAAAATAATTTCGCTTACCCTTATTTCTCCTTTAGCTACTGCTGAAAGCAAAGATAGAACTAATCCCTCGCTATGCGTAGAAATAATCAGTTGCTTCTTTTCGTCTTTTGTTAACTCAATGAGCGTATGCGGTAAACGTCTTACTATGCTGGGATGGAGATTAATCTCCGGTTCCTCAATGCACAAGGTGCTCGCATTCTTATTAAGGGTTTTTGCTAATAGGTAGACTAATTGATTTACTCCAAATCCATCATTAACTACATCGGAAGTATTTTTGGATTCTTTTTCTATAGTAGTGAGGGAAACTTGAGAAGTTCCTGATTGAGGTTTGGCTCTGAATTGTCGATCAATTACTTGCTCAAGATATGCGCTAACTTTCGTGTCAAGATATTCATCGACCGCAAGCATAGAAGCAACTTCTTCTTCGTTCGTAGGGAATTGAGTTACGTTCACAACTCCGTATTGTGGTTTTGAGAATCCTCTTTTTAATGCAACGACATCTATTGTTCTAATCCGTTGAGGGCCTGCATTAATAACGGCAGCAATGGTTTTAGCCTGCTTATTCGATTCCTCTGTTGCTGTCGCAGGCGTTACCTGAGCGATTACGCCAGTCCAATTTATATTGTAGACGACCTCCCCCAACGTGATTGACTCTTGAACGTTGCCGTTTAGCGGATAGGGAAAAGTTACGGGGAGATTTAGTTTTAGAGAATAAGGCTCAGCTATTTCTACAAAAAATTCTCCTTGTTTTGTGTTCAACTTAATCCCGTAAGTGAAATCTACGTTGTTACTTTTCCCGCTAATTGCGATCGAGATACTTCTCGTATCTTCATGTCTGAATACAACTTGCTTGAAGGTTCCGAGATTGGCGAATCCCAAATTAAAGAATGCATCTACGGCTTGATTTGGGTCAGAAATAACATTTCTCAAAATGTTCAACGCGTAAAAAAGCGAAGATTTACCGGTTGCATTATTGCCGTACAAAAACGTAAGCGGTGCCAGAGGTACTACTTGTTTTTCTACACTCCTGAAATTGTTTATTTTTACGCTAGTTATCATCGTCTTTAAATATAGCAGATCTATTTTAAAAGTTCATCTATTGGAATGTTGACTGCTTCGGCTAGTTTCGCAATTGTCGCGAGTGTCGGATTTGCCTTGCCATTTTCGATATTACTAATCATCGCCTTATCTATTCCCGAAGTTTTAACAATATCACCCTGCGAAATGCCTTTCTCCGTTCTGATCTTTTTCAAGTTTTTCTTTGGCGGCATTTATTATTCTTTCGATTCTATGACCTACTCTTTTTCCATTGACCTCTTTATCTCCTCAATTTGCGCCTCTGAAAATTTGAAATCTTTGGGGAGTTTTTGTGGTTTATTTTCATCACTAAAACCAGATTCATCCCAACTCTTTGAGAGCGGATCATTTTTTATATCGCCCCAAGTAACCCCAATACCAGGGCTAGCCGTGCCGAATCCCGATGATATATTAAACGCGTTGAATTCGGATAATGCACTAGATTTCGATAACATAAAATCAGCTGAAATGACCGAATCCTTAGTTTTCCATTTTTTCATTTCAGATAATCTATCTTCCGATGTTTCAGAAAATTGGGGTTCGCCATATTTTTCTGTTAAATCCACAACTAATTTTCTAAACAACTCTTTTAATTGTTCGTCTGTTAAATTACTAAAAGCGGCAACAACCTTTGCGAGTTTATCTTTATTACCGTCAATAACGAAATATGCATAAATTTGGAGCGGATAACCAAAATAATTTTCTGAAAATCCAACGGCATTTTGCGTTAGATGATCTGGGTACCAGCTTTTATCCGAAAATACTTTCTGGTACTCGGATTTTAGGATTCCCCATTTTAAGGATTTTATCTGTTCAATTAAATTCATGGGTTCAATGGATTAAAAATTTTCTTCCCCAAAATTAAAATATGGTTCGAGCCGATGTTTTTCTACGGGTTCTTTTGCGGTTTTTATCGGTGCGGCTCCGCCGCACCGCTGACAATTTTCTCCCTTCGGGAGATCTACCGTAGGTATGACAAGTTTTTCTTTGGCGGCATTCAATTCATAATTCGCAAAGCGAATACAAATGTATTTTATGATAAATAAGAGAATAAATCAAAAAGTAAAGGGCTCCACTCACGATTTCTCGTGGGGAGCCCTTGATGTTGCGATGACAGTCGGAGTTTGTTTAGGCCGCGAACACTTCGGCGACGCCACGGTCGACGACGACCACAGCGATGTCGGTCATGCCCTGCAGCTTTTCCGCGGCTTCCTTGTCGAAGGTGGCGAGTGCCCCCTGAATACCCTCGCGCATGGCGAGTCCCCGCGCGAAAGGGATTTCTCCACGGTCGCGGATTTCCTGCCAGTTGTGGCCGGGCATCAGAGCGTCGGCGAGCGAGCCGCCGTGAACATCATCGACGTTCAAAAGCACAATCACCGCTTGGTCTGCGGTCATGCCGCGTTCCACCAGCCGGTTCTTGAAGTGCGCGACACGATCGGCGTTCAACTCCAGCGTGTTGCGGCAGTTGTGCTTTTCCACCGCGTGAATCACGGCCACGGCATCGGGATCATCCAACACCAGTTGACCGTTGACCTCGCGAACAACTGCTCGCGGGTAATCGTCCTTCTTCTTCGGCTTGCTCATCTGCTACCTCCAGTTTTGAATGTGCGATTAGCGCGAAGCCCACGCGCCACGGGTTACCGGATTACAATTCCGATTGTCATAAATCCTAGCATATTATGGGCTATTCGTCAAGCCCAAACAAAAATCGCCACATCTGGCGTTTCTTACTTTTGGACTTCTTGGATTAAAAAATTTTCTTTCCCCTAAACCCTAGTGGCTAAACCCTAATAACTTTTTTGGTGCCCCCACGAGGAATCGAACCTCGATCTCAGGTTCCGCAAACCTACACTCTATCCGTTGAGCTATGGGGACTTTTTATAAACATATCCCAAATTTTAGTGCGGGACAAGCAATCTCGCGTCCTACGCGCCCCGCACCAACACTTGCCTGCCCCGTAGCGAACTTGTTCTGCTTCGGGGTTTTTGGCGCGGGGTCCGCTTGCCCTGAGTCCACCGAAGGGTTGAACGACAAGGGCAATTTTAAAATCCCATTAACTTACTGATTATATCCCCGAACGAAATATCTATTTGTTCGTGCGGTATATATTTTTTCAAAAATTCCTTTATTTTTTCCCGCTCTTCCTTGTATATATTAATGGCAACAATCGGCGAAATTTTCTTTTTTATTTTCAAAACCAGCTGGTCATGGCCTACTTCATTTATATGCACGTCAAAAGCCTCAAGCTGGTCATAAGGATAAAACTTATTTTTACCTATATAAACGCCTTTTTCGTCAATTGTAAATTCCCAAATTTTCGGACGCTTATCAGCCACGGCAAAAACAATCAGCTCGGCAATAAATACAAAAACAGCGAATAAAAAATTCTTCTGCCAAATAGCAAAAATTATCAAAATCAGCGCCAAAAATACGCTTACCCAATACCACATGCTGGATTTCGGCGAATACTCATATTCCGGCGCGTGCCAGGAAATATCGCTTATTGCAATCTCGCTTAAATCCGTAGTTTTATTTTCGGCTTCAATTATATTTTTTGGTTTTCTTCCTCGTAGGGTCATATAATATAGTTTAGCAAAAAATCATTTGTTTGGCTGTCGGTGGAGGTGGGATTCGAACCTTCGATACCGTTTCCGGCATAATGGTTTTTCCCGCACAAAGCGGTAGGGGTGAGATTCGAACTCACGATACCCTTTCGGGTATAGTAGTTTTCAAGACTACTGGTTTCAGCCACTCACCCACCCTACCGCTTTAAGCGGGATTGTCATACCTTCGGTAGATCTGCCGTAGGCATGCCGATTTGTCAATAAAATTTTAACAAATTCTATACAAATCGAGAACAATGCTGCCTCTTCAACTCATGCTCCGCACTAACACTTATTTTGGTGCGGGGACTCGCGCACGCCTCCTTAAATCTTGTGGACCCCGTAGTGAATTTTGGCTTTATAAAATAATTATATTTTATCCCACCGTTGGCGGGAATAGCCAAAATCTACTACAGGGTGGACCTAGCGAGAATCGAACTCGCGGCTCCTCATTGCAAATGAGGTGTTTTACCACTGAACTATAGGCCCGTCTTTTTAAATTCCCACGGAAATAACCCATCCTTAATTACTTTTTCTAATATATCTCTTCTTTTGTATTTTTTTAATTTATATTCAGCTTTTCGCGCCTGCGTAATATTTTCACATTTTATAAAAGAAACCAAGGCCAACGGCTTAATATTTTTAGTTGATTGAACAAAGCCATCGTTATGTTGCTTCAAACGCCTATTTATATCGTTTGTACTCCCAATATAATAATATCCGTTTTTTAAACTTTTCAATACATACACCCCCGTTTCTTCCATAAAAATTGTTTTTTACTCCGACCTAAGTCGGAGTCCGACTATGGTCGGACCACTGAACTATAGGCCCCTCAACAAAACCATCTTATCAAAAAACTATGGATTTTCAAATGTTTTTTATTTATTAAAAGAAATCAGCCGCTTTGAAAACGACTGATTTCTAAAATTTGTTTTTGCTAATTCCTAAATTCTAACTCCTAACTACTATTAAGGTTGCGACGGAAACGACGATCCACCCTGCTCTTTTCTGGTGCTTATTCCAAAAAGTTTATAAACAATACAAAATCCGGTAATGACAGTAATTGCGGTGCCGAGAGCTAAAACAAAAGCTATTATAGCTAAAACGAAATTTGTGGAATAATACGAAAACGCAACATATAACAAAACCAGCGCGATAACCAATCTAACGATTCTATCAACAGTGCTAAGATTTTTTGTCATTTTTTTAAAAAAGATAAGTTTACGACCTTTCCCCTGTAGTAAATCCGCCACGGCGGGATTACTACGGGATTTTTAAAATTATAGCAAATCCGGCGGGATTAAGAAATCTTTCTGTTCTTTCGGCTGGATTTTAAAGCAAACCTGTGCGCTTCCTCGCGAACTTTTAACAAAGTGCCTTTGGTATTTTCAATCAATTCTCTCGTTGGTTTTTTCATACCCAGCGGAAAAACCAATTCATCGCCACCGAACTTGGATATGCCCACCAAAGGAATGTTTATATTTTTATTCCGCAAAGTTTTAGAAACAAAACTCACTTGCGGCCTGCCTCCGTCTAATAAAATCAAATCCGGCTTTTGCCACTCGCCGTGTTTAAATCGCCTCAAAGTCATTTCTTCCAAAGCGCGTAAATCGTCATTTGCCGGCGCGTTTTTAATTTTAAATAATCGGTATTGGTTTTTATCCGCGTCGCCATTTGTAAAAACAACCATTGAACCATAAGTTTCTTTTCCGGCTAGATGAGAAACATCGTACCCTTCAATGCGTAAAACAGAACTTTTAATTTCCTTTTCGTTAACTAAAGTAACGTCTTGAATATGCGCCAAAGCCTTCGCCTGATTAGGATTTTCTTTTTTTAGTTTTTTCAACAATCTTTTTTTATTTCCTTTAAGAAGCAGTGCTATGTTTTCAATATTTTTTTTGTAGTCTTCTTTTGAAATAGCTCCGACGCACGCGCCCGGGCAAAGACCGATTTGATAATCAAAACAGGGTTTTCCCGAACCAATTTTGCCTGGCCTACCGACAGGCAGGCAATTACTATAAGGAAAAATCTTGCGGATAATTTTCAACGCATTTTTTATTAAATACAATGACTGATATGGCCCAAAAGTATAAAATTTTTCAATTTTAAATTTTAAATTTTCAATTTCTCTACCTCTCGCAATAACCGGTTTCGGAAAATCATCTTTTTTTGAAATCATTACATAAACAAATGACCGGTCATCTTTATCTTTTATATTGTATTTCGGCCAGTATTTCTTTATAAGATTCGCTTCCAAAACGATAGCGTCTAAAAGATTTTCACTTTTTTTATATTTAATGTCGCGCGCCAAAGAAACCATTTCTTTTATCCGCGGATCCAACAAATTTTTCTGAAAATAATTCAAAACGCGCTTTTTTAAAGAAACCGCCCGGCCAACATAAAGCACCCTCTTTTTAGCATCTAAAAACATATAAATTCCCGATTTTAAAGGAAATTTTTTGGCTTTTAATAATAGATTCATTTTTATTCACTAACTCACCCTACTAGTTACTAACTCCTAGCTCCTAACTCCTATTTTAAATATTCTTTCAAATATTTTCCCGTGATGCTGTGCGCGTTTTTCACGATTTCCTCTGGAGTTCCTTTGGCAATAAGTTTTCCGCCTTTTTCTCCGCCTTCCGGCCCCAAATCAATGACATAATCCGCTGATTTTATCACGTGCATATTATGCTCTATGATAAATATCGAATTTCCCTTTTCAACAAGCTTATTTAAAACTTTCAAAAGCATTTCTATGTCGTGATAATGAAGCCCAACTGTCGGTTCATCCAGTAAAAACAATCCCCTCTTTCCCAAAGGATGGATAAGCTCTTTGGAAAGTTTTATTCGTTGCGCTTCTCCGCCCGACAATGTCGTGGCGCTTTGCCCGAGTTTTATATATCCAAGCCCGACCTCCTGAAGCACTTTTAATTTGTCGGTTATCAAATATATTCCGTCAAAAAAATCCAGAGCCTCATCAACGCTCATTTTTAAAATTTCAAAAATATTTTTAGCTTTATATTTAATCTGCAAAGTTTCCCGGTTAAAACGTTTTCCGTGACAAACTTCGCATTCAACTAAAACCGGCGGCAAAAAATGCATTTCTATCAAATTAGATCCCGCTCCTTGGCAAGCTTCGCACCTGCCTCCTTGGACATTAAAAGAAAACCTCGAAGCGGTATAACCTTTTTCCCTCGACTGGGAAAGTTCAGAAAAAAAATCTCTTATCGGAGTAAATATGCCGGTATATGTCGCCGGGTTAGAACGGGGCGTCCGGCCAATCGGCGACTGGTCAACCATTACAATCTTATCGATAAACTCGCTCCCCAAAATTTTCGCCGCGTTTTCTAAAGGCTCGTCAAAGCGCGCTTTTATTTTTGAAAGATTTGTGTATAAAACATCGTAAAGCAAAGACGATTTCCCGCTTCCGGAAACGCCGGTCATACATACTAAACGCCTTAAAGGAAACTCAACGTCGATATTTTTCAAATTATTCGCCCTCGCGCCAATTATTTTTATTGATTCGGCTGTTTTGTGCCTTCTTATTTCTGGAACAGCGATTTTCTTAATACCACGCAAATACTCCAAAGTTAATGATTTTGTTTTTTCTTTACTTTTAAATAATTTGTTCGTCTCTCCAATCGCGGTTACTTCCCCGCCATGCGCTCCGGCGCCAGGCCCCAAATCTAATAAATAATCAGAGCTAAGGATTGTTTTCTCGTCGTGCTCCACCACAATAACGGTATTATTTTGGTCTCTTAATGATTTTAAAGTGCCAATTAATTTTTCCGTGTCTCTTTCATGAAGTCCTATTGTCGGCTCGTCCAAAACATACAGCGTACCGGAAAGTTTTGATCCAATCTGAGAAGACAATCTGATTCTTTGGGCTTCGCCGCCCGATAATGTTTCCGCTTCCCGGTTTAAAGTTAAATAATCAAGGCCGACTTCCAGTAAAAATTGCAACCTATTTTCTATTTCCTCAACAACATTAAGAGCGATCTTTTTCTCCCTTAAAGTCATTTTGTTTTTAAATTTGGTGAAAAAGTCGCGCGCTTGGCTAAGAGGTAAACTGCAAACTTCATAAATGTTCTCCCCTAAGATTTTTACCGAAAGTGATTCCGGTTTCAATCTTTTCCCATTGCAATCAGGACAAATTGTTTTCAAAAACAAATCGGTCTTTCCGAGTCCGAAACAAATCGGACAAGCGCCGTGCGGACTGTTAAAAGAAAAAAGTCTTGGCTCGACTTCCGGAAAAGAAAAATTATCCACCGGACAAGTCCACAAACTCGAGAGTAGTAACTCTCTCGTCGCTGAACCACGCTGACTTGACGCTGACTTACGCTGATTTTTTTCCGCGTCGTTCTGCGTATCAATCGGCGTAGTTCCGCGGTCACCAAAAAGTGCGGTAACCAAGCCCTTGCTGTAATTTAAAGAATTTTCAACCGCCTCAAACAACCGACTTTCATCATTAATCATCACCTTGTCCATTACTATTTCTATCTCGTGCTCTTTATAACGAGAAAGCTCCACGCGTTCATGCAAACTATGGAATTTCCCGTCAATTCTTACTTCGCCAAACCCCTGTGAAAGAAAATCATAAAGAAGCTGGTAATACTCCCCTTTTCTACCACGGACAACAGGAGATAAAATTGTAATCATTTCTTCCTTTAGCTCCTTCGCGTTGTCTTCAATAATATCAACAATTTCCTCCAAGGATAATTTTTTAATTTTTGTTCCATCATTGGGGCAATAAACATCTCCCAAACGGGCGTATAGAACTCTCAAATAATCATAAATTTCCGTAAGCGTTCCGACTATAGAACGCGGATTATGAGAAAGCGCCCGCTGGTCTATTGCAATGGCCGGAGACAACCCCACAATTTCATCAACGTCCGGCCTATCCATCTGCCCCAAAAATTGCCTCGCGTACGGCGAAAGCGATTCAATATACCTTCTTTGTCCTTCGGCAAAAATCGTATCAAAAGCAAGCGACGACTTTCCGCTTCCCGAAACCCCGGTAAAAGCAATCAGTTTGTTTTTAGGAATCTCGGCGCTGATGTTTTTTAGATTATGCACCCGCGCACCCTTGATAATAATCTTCTCTTCCATATTAAACTCTAAATCCTAATATCTAATATCTAAACAATATCAAAATTCTAAATCCAAATGTTTTAAACGTTTTGAATTTCGGATTTTGGTCATTTGAATTTGTTTAGAGTTTAGTGCTTAGAATTTAGGATTTGCTTAAAATACAAACCGCCCTCCTTTAAAGTCATAGGGGACAAGTGAATTTTTGTTCTGTTGATAACAGATTAAACCCGCAAATAATCGGTGTCAAATCTATACCCCAAAATCAGAATCGAACTGAATTAAATCTTCTACTTTTTTAACAATCGATTGCGGAGTGATTTTATTTTTTTTGTTGTATTCAATCTGAACTTTTCTTCTGCGCTCAACTTCTTTAATTGCCCGTTTTAACGACCCTGTTAATTTATCCGCGTACATAATAACTCTTCCGTTTATATTTCTGGCGGCCCGACCCATTGTTTGAACTAATGAAGTTTCGCTTCTTAAAAATCCTTCGCGGTCAGCGTCTAAAATCGCCACTAGCGCCACTTCCGGCAAATCCAGCCCCTCGCGAAGCAAATTTACTCCGACCAAAATATCGAATCCGCCGGCTAGCGGCCCTTTTCTAAATTGAGTTAAAATTTCTACTCGTTCTAAAGTTTTTATATCCGAATGAAGATATTTCGCCTTAAATTTATTTTTTACTAAAAACTCCTGCAAATCCTCGGCCATTTTTTTAGTTAAAGTATTTATAATCACCCGCTCGTTATTTTTTACGATTTTTTCCGACTCCGCCATAATATCGTCTATCTGGCTGAAATTTTTTTCTTTATCAAAAACCGGACGCACTTCAATTGGCGGATCAATCAAACCCGTTGGCCGAATAATCTGCTCAACAACAATCTTTGAATTTTCCAACTCAAAATTACTTGGAGTGGCGGAAGTAAAAATAACCTGGCCAACCCGTTTTTCGAATTCAGAAAATTTCAAGGGCCTGTTATCCAAAGCCGAAGGCAACCGCCATCCGTACTTCGCCAATGTTTCCTTTCTGCTTTTGTCGCCTTCGTACATTCCTCTGATTTGCGGCACCGCAATATGCGACTCGTCTATAATTGTTAAAAATCGAGGCTTGCCCTTTTCATCAACAGGAAAATAAGCCAAAAGCGCGTCTGGCGGCTCGCCTGCCAATTTTCCCGTCAAATGCCTTGAATAATTTTCAATTCCCGGACAAAACCCTAGAGTTTTAAGCATTTCCATATCATATCTGGTCCTTCTCTCTAGCCGCTGGGCTTCGAGATATAAATTATTCTTATTAAAATATTCCAACCGCTCTTTTAATTCATTTTTAATCTCCTCAACCGCTTTTTTTATCTGTGGCTCCTCTGAAATAAAATGCTTTGGCGGAAATATAACTGTTTCATTTAAACTCTCTGTTATTTTCCGTGTAAGAGGGTCCAAAAGCGCGAGTGATTTTATTTTTTGATTTTCAATCTCGACAAAATATAACGCGTTTCCGCTTGCGGGCATAATTTCAAAAGTGTCTCCCCTGGCGCGAAAACATCCTCTTTTTAGAGAGCCTGGCGTTCTTTTAAATTGGATTTTCACAAGCTGGCGTATTAAATCTCCTCGAGTAATTAATTTTCCGATTTCCAAATGAAGCGCGTTTTCAAAATAATTCACCGGCACTCCTAAGTTATAAATACACGAAACCGACGCCACGACTATAACGTCTTTTCTTGTTAAAAGAGCGCTGGTTGCCTGATGCCGAAGTTTGTCAATTTCCTCGTTTATCATCGCTTCCTTTCCGATATAAGTGTCGGTAATGGGCATATACGCCTCGGGCTGATAATAATCGTAATAAGAAACGAAATAATTAACCGAATTCTCGGGAAAGAAATTTTTGTACTCGCGATAAAGCTGAGCGGCCAAAGTTTTATTAGGCGCGATAACCAGAACCGGCATATCAAAATTAGCGATAACGTTCGCCATCGTAAAAGTTTTTCCCGATCCGGTTACTCCCAAAAGCGTCTGTTTATTGTGTCCTTTCTTAATTCCTTCAACGAGTTTTTCAATCGCCTGTGGTTGATCTCCTGTTGGTTTAAATTTAGAATGCAGTTTGAATAACGGCATAATTACTTATATTACTGCGCAAAAAATTGACTTTGTCAAAATAAAAAGTTATTCTAAAAATAGGAATTTAAATCATTGGGGGGTGAGCCGCGATGGGAAATGCCTTGATAAATTTTTTATTGATATTCCTGAAAGTGGTTGGAGTGTGTCTTTTTATGTTCCTGATGATTTTCGGCTTCCACAAAGTGCCCGCAAGATGGCTGCTGAAAAAATTCGGAAACGATCAAGAAATGGAAAGGCTCCAGCGACTTTTGGCAATAAACCGTGCGTATTCAGTCGTGGCCGCCATTAGAGAAAACGTTCTGGATAGAATATTCAATCGCCCGTTGTTTGTTAACCCCGTAGAACATTTCGAAAGCCCTCCGTCAGGAATGAACCGCTCCCAATTCATCGAAAATCAGTATTACGATCTCAAAAAAGAACTTCGAAAAATGGGGGTGTCTGATTGGAAAATTCAAGCATTCTTATAACTTCGACTGCTGTTCTATCGACAGCTAGCCGCGCCTCAAAAACGCGGCATTTTTTACGCTTTGTTCCATTGTCTTTTGTTTTTTATATTGATAAAATAATAAATAATGGCTCCCATTTCAAAAATCGAAGAGGAATTACAACGCGGCGCTGGGATTTCAATCATAGGCTTAGTTGACTCCCTTGTTGAATACGCTTACAAAGCAGGCGCTTCCGATATTCATGTTGATCCTGAAGAGAAAAAAGTGAGAGTGCGGCTTAGAATTGACGGCATTTTAAACGACTCGTTTATTTTTCCCAAAGAAATCCAATCCGAAGTCATCACCCGCGTCAAAGTTTTATCCGGACTTAGAACCGACGAACACCAAGCGGCGCAAGACGGCCGTTTCCGTTTGAAATTTAAAGACGACGGCTTCGTGGATATACGCGTTTCTTTAGCGCCAACTTTTTACGGCGAGGATTGCGTTATGCGCCTTCTTTCGGAAAAAGCCGAAAAATTTACTCTGGAAAGTTTAGGGTTCGCGCCAAAAGACATAGAAAAAATTGAGCGGAATATGAAAAAACCGTACGGAATGATTTTAGCAACCGGCCCAACCGGTTCCGGCAAAACAACGACTCTTTACACGATTTTAAAAACCCTCAACACCAAAGACGTTTCCATTATCACCATCGAAGACCCTATCGAATACGCGATTGAGGGGCTCGAACAAATTCAAGTAAACGCGAGAACCGGTTTAACTTTTGCCAACGGACTGCGCTCTATTTTAAGGCAAGACCCCAACATCATCATGGTCGGAGAAATCAGAGACGAAGAAACCGCTGCCATCGCGGTTAACGCCGCTTTGACCGGCCATTTGCTTTTATCCACTATCCACACCAACGACGCGCCAACAACATTACCGCGGCTTATTGATATGAAAGTCGAACCGTTTTTAATCGCCTCCACGGTAAACGTCGCCATCGGACAAAGGCTAGTCAGACGAATTTGCACCGAATGCAAATTTGAAAAAAAAGTGACCATAAACGATCTGGAAGGACTGATGGGAATATTTCCGGTTGAAACTCTTTACAAATCCAAAAAATTTTATCAGGGAAAAGGATGTGAAAATTGCAGCGGCACAGGTTATAGAGGACGAATCGGAATACACGAAGTTATGGAGATAGACGACGAAATGCGGGCCGCTATCGTTAGAAAAGCCGATGCCACCGAAATCAAACATTTAGCCGAAAAAAACGGCATGACTTCAATGATCGAGGACGGGTTTAAAAAAGCCATCGAAGGCGTAACCACAATAGAAGAAGTACTAAGAGTTATCCATGAATAAAATGAATAATATATTTTTTAGAATTTCCAATCAGGAAAAAATAATTTTTGCCAAGCACCTTTCCATAATGGTGAAAACCGGAATGCCCATTGTTGACAGCTTGCAACTGTTAAAAAAACAGGCCACTTCTAAAACAATGAAAAAAATTCTTACTGAACTGGTCGACAATGTTTCCAATGGCCAATTTTTATCAACCGGACTTGAAAAATTCAAAAACGTTTTCGGCGAATTATTCATAAACGTCATCAGAGTCGGCGAAGCCAGCGGAATACTTTACGAAAACCTCAATTACTTGGCGGAGGAGCTTCAAAAAAACCAAAACTTGAATAAAAAAATTAAAGGCGCTCTTATTTACCCGGTAATAATCGGCATCTCTACTTTAGGCATCGTTGGATTTCTGACGGTTTATATTTTTCCTAAAATTCTTCCGGTTTTCAAAAGCTTAAAAATGACACTTCCGATTACGACGCGAATTTTAATCGCGGTCAGTAATTTTTTAGTCGCTTACGGATTTTACGTCATTATCGGATTAATAATTTTTATAATTTTCTTATGGCTTATTTTTAAAATAAGGGTGGTTAAATATATTGCTACCCGTTTTTTACTAATTCTGCCTTTGGCTGGACGATTATCAAAACATTACAACATAGCAAACCTCTGCCGAACATTAGGCCTTCTTCTTCGAAGCGACATAAAAGTAGTTGAGGCCATAACCATTACGTCGACAACCACAGCTAATCTTATCTACAAAGAACAAATCGGCAAAATAGCAACTGGGGTTTCCCGCGGCGAAGAAATTTCCCGGTTCTTGATCGGCCGGCCGGATCTTTTCCCGCCGATGGTCGGAGAAATGATTTCAATCGGCGAAAAAACCGGAAACTTAAGCGAAACCCTGCTTTATCTTTCTGAATTTTATGAAAATGACGTGGATGACGTTACTAAAAACCTGTCCAGTATTTTAGAACCGCTTCTTATAATTGTTATGGGCGTGCTTATCGGCTTTGTGGCGCTTTCAATAATCACCCCAATATATTCGGTAACGCAAGGGTTGAAAGTTAAATAATTTTATCGCGAAGTAATTAACTTTTACGTTTATTAAAATAATGCGCCGTTCCAAATCAAAAACCAATACCACACCGATGTCTTTAAATAAAATAAAATCCTCCAACGGTGCGGGGTTTACCCTAATAGAAACTCTCGTAGCCTCTACCTTGCTTTTAATAATCTCCTCTTCAATATATCTGACTTACGCCAATATTTTGGAAATAATTTTAAAAAACCAATGGCGCGCCCAAGCAGTTGCGGCCATAGAAACCGAGTTCGAAACCGCCAGAAAAATGAATTACTCCGACATCGGCATTTTAGGCGGTTATCCTGTTGGGAAACTTTTAGCAACCACAACGGTCCAATCCGGCGGCGGCAGTTTTTTATTAACAACAACCATTAGAAATATTGACGATCCGTTCGACGGCACTTTAGGCGGAACTCTAAACGACACTTCTCCGGCAGATTATAAAGTTATGGAAGTCAAAGCAAATTGCGTTTCATGCGCGGGCTTTGGCGGAATTGCTTCAATTACTATGACTACAACCATTGCTCCGGCAAAAGGCCTGGAAACCACAACCAATAACGGCTCACTTTTCATAAATGTCTTAGACGCTTATGGCCAACCAATAAGCAACGCCAATGTAGGCGTAACAAATTCAAGCACCACTCCGCCAATCAGCATAAATGATACGACAAACCTAAACGGCGTTCTCCAGCTTGTTGACATCCCCACCAGCACCGCGTCATACAGAATTTCCGTAAACAAGTCAGGTTATTCTTCCGAAAGAACATATCCCGCCGGTGCTCCCTCAAACCCCAACCCAACTAAACCCGACGCCACAGTTGCCTCTCAACAAGTAACTTCTATAAGTTTCGCTATCGACAGATTAAGCGTTATTAATTTATCGACTCAAGACAAATTCTGCTCCCCTATTCCTAACAGCGCGTTTTCGATCCAGGGAGGCAAATTAATCGGAACAAGCCCCGACATTCTAAAATATTTTATTAATTCACAAACCGACACGAGCGGAAATAAAATATTAAATAATCTGGAATGGGATACTTACGGATTTACAAACACCAACACCGCTTATGATTTAGGCGGCAGTTTGCCTCTTCTGCCTCTTAATTTAAATCCCAGCAGCACCACCAATCTTAAATGGCTAATGGAGCCGAAATTACCCCTCGCCCTTCTCACAACGGTTAAAGACCAGAACAACCAGTCCTTAACCGATGTTTCCGTAAGAATTACCGGAACCGGCGTAAACGAAACTCAATTTACCGGCCACCGGTCATTTTCTCAAACCGATTGGTCAGGATCAAATTATTTTTCCCAAAGCGGAGATATTGAAACCGAAGCTATCCCCGGGACAATAACGCTAAGGCCATCCGGCGGAACTTACACAACAAGTACAGAGTGGCTGGAATCTAATACTTTTAATTTGGGAGTTTCCAATGTATCTTTTTATTCAATTGACTGGACTCCAACAAGCCAGCCGCCCCAAACCGGCGTTGACAGCTTAAAATTCCAGCTTGCCGCCAATAACGACAACTCAACATGGAATTACGCCGGCCCGGACGGAACCTCCAATTCTTTCTACGCTTCCAGCGGTACGATTTCTTCTTTACTCAATAACAATCGTTATTTCCGTTATAAAGTATCTTTGAACACCGCGAACCAAAATTACACCCCCTCGCTTCAGGAAGTAAAATTTTATTTTTCGTCATCGTGCGTCCCGTCAGGCCAAACATTATTTAACGGATTAACCAATCAAACTTACACGGTTACCGCCTCAAAAACGGGTTATCAGACTTATACCAATTCCGCGGTTTCCATTTTTAACGACTGGCAAGAGCTTATTGTCAATTTACTGCCTCTATAATTTATTGAAAATTATCAAATATGAAATATATTATCGCCATATTATTTATTTTAATCGCAGTGCCAACTTTGGCGCTAGCTCAATCGTCTGAAATCAAGTATTTCGAGTTCGCTCCAGATGAATCCAATAGCTTTTCACTTGCTCGCCGCGGCGAAATAATCCAGCCGTTTATCGTCTCCAACGATTTAATTTCCGGCTTTGACTTATGGCTCGACAATTCCGCTTCAGGTAATATGTCCGTCTCTCTTTTAGACAACGCCAACCAAATCTTAACTTCAAAAACAGTTTCCGTGCCAACGCTTTCTCCTGTTTGGGGCGGCAAACGATTTCATGTGGCTTTCAGCCAAGTAATAGCGGTGACTGGAAACCAAGTATATAAAATTAAAATCTCCGGCGCTTCAACGGGTGTAAATATTTATTACGCCAGTCGCGTGGCGCCGCTTGAGCATAACGCCGTTTATTCGCCTTTGGAAAAAATAGTCATGCCCGCAATCGCTTCCGGAATTGAACAAGATTTCTCCGTCAAATTCGCTCTTTATGATAATTCTGACTTATTGCCTCCGGCGCTTTCAAATATAATTTCATCGACTTCTTCCGCCGCCACTTCCATAAAATTTAATGCCAATGAGCCGGTTGATTTCAAAATAACAATTGAATCGTCGGATAAAACCCAATTGCAAACCGATCCGTTTAAAAATGGTTATCAAATTTGCAACCAACTGGTAACGACCTGCGGTTCAATATTTACCATTTCGCCAAACACCCAATATAATTATCAAATACTGGCAAAGGATCAGTGGGGCAACGAATCGGGCATTAGCGGCGCTGTAGGCACCAACGTTTACACCGCTTCAACTTCAACACCAACAGACACAACCCCTCCGGTAATTTCAAACGTCCGCGTTTTATCCCTAAGTCAAAATTCCGCGCTATTCGCCTGGACAACCGACGAACCGGCAAATTCCAGCGTCTTAATCGGCCTTGTTAAACAATATCAAATCATAACCAGTATCGGCGACTCAACCTACGAACTTGAGCACGCAATCAATTCCGGAGGTGTTTTACAGCCGAACAAAAACTATTTTGCCTCAATTATGTCGGCTGATCTTTTTGGAAATGCCTCCAACCTATATATTGAATTCACCACTTTGCAAGCGCCCCCTCCAACCGAACAACCGCCCGCTACTCAACCGCCCCAGCCACTGCCAACAACTTTTCCCACAAGCTCCCCGCCAGCGGTACAAACCATAAATCCAGCTCTGTTGGCTGACATTGCCACAACAACCCAAAACCTGCCCTCCTCTTTAACGGTTATTCAAAGCAATCAAACATTAAATATCGGCTGGATAGCTCCGACCACTGAACCGTCAGACGGCTATCTAATAAATATTTTCGACGAAAATCATAAGCTCGTTAAAAAAATATTTGTCTCCAAAGGAATCCACGCCGTTACTCTAAACGACTTGCCCGCGGGAAAATATAAAGCAATAATTTATTCAAACAACAGCGAGGTTTTTGAAAAAATTTCTAAACCCATTGATTTTTTGGCCTCGCCCAAAACCTCGCCTTTTTCCTCAAAAACCGTTTCTTACGTCGCGTTCATCATACTGCTTTTAATTGCCGCCGCAGTTGCTGTTTATTTCATAAAAATAAAAAAATCTTTGCCTAAAAATGAATCTGCTTTCACTCTTATAGAAATTCTTGTAACCATGGGAATCGCGATTATGATTATGCTTTTTATCGGATACTTCATCAGAAATGTCATAAATTTTGAAACTTTTCTTACCGGAAAAATAGGGATCCAGCAAGAACTTTTACAAACCCAGCAAACAATGATTTCTGAAATTCGTTCAATGAAAATATCGGCGGCTGGCGGCTATCCGATTGCCGAAGCAACCAGCAGTTCGTTTACATTTTTTAGCGATATTGACGGAGACAACGTCGTAGAACAAATAAGATATTTTACAAGCAGTACAATTCTTAAAAAAAGCATCATTAAGCCCGTTGGCAATCCGCTCGTATACAATCCGGCAAATCAAATTATTACGGATATGATCCATAATCTCGCCGTAAGCACTTCGAGTATTTTTTCTTATTACGACGCTAATTATTCCGGCTCTGAACCCGCAATGGCTTATCCAATAAATATTTTACTTATTCGCGAAATAGGCATTCAAATTACCGCCACAGACGAGAACGCCGGTTCATCGCAACAATTTTCTATAAAAATATCCCCAAGAAATTTAAGAACAAATTTATGATAAAAAAGCATAATCAAAAAGGAACGTTAGCAATCCAAGTATTGATATATGGCGCCGTTGCCGTTATTTTTCTTTCGGGGTTTGTGATCTGGGCTGATGCTACTTTAAAATCCACGACAAGATACAACGAAAAAGCGCAAGCGCTTTCAATCGCGGAATCGGGAATTGAATATTACCGTTGGCATTTAGCGCACGCTGCCAATGATTATCAAGACGGCACAGGCCAGCCCGGACCGTACACTCATAATTATTTCGACAAAAACGGAGTCCAAATCGGCCAATTTATTTTGGAAATAACTCCTCCACCTATCGGGTCTACTATTGTGGTAATTAAATCTACCGGAAAAGTCCTTTCCGATCCAACTATCGAAAAAATTGTCCAGGTAAAACTTGGCATACCTTCTTTTGCAAAATACGCCGCAGTTTTGAATGCTAACGTCCGTTTTGGCCAAGGAACGGAAATTTTCGGAGAACTGTTTTCTAATTACGGCGTGCGAGTTGACGGACTGGCGCATAATATCGTTTCTAGCGCTTTGGGTACCTACAAAGATCCTGATCATTCCGGTAACAGCGAATTCGGAGTCCACACTCACAAAGATCTCCCGCCTGCCAATACAATTAATGATGCCTTTCGGCCAAGCGAAGCCCCGCCAACATCTCCTGTGCCTAACAGATCGGATGTTTTTATGGCTGGCAGACAATTTCCGGTTCCAGCAGTTGACTTTGCCGGCATCAGCGCAAATTTAACTCAGATAAAAACCGCCTCCCAAGCTAACGGATTTTACGCTTCCAGTTCTGGCAGCCAAGGCTACCATATCGTCCTAAAAACCAATGATACTTTTGACCTTTATCGCGTTACCTCGATTCTTAATCCTCCCAACGGCTGTATAGCTGTTTTAGGCCAACAAGATTGGGGAACCTGGACAATTAACAATCAGCAATTCGTAGCTAATTATCCTTTTCCGTCAAACGGTTTAATATTTATTGAGGATAACGTCTGGATTGACGGCCAAATAAATACCGCCCGAATTACCGTAGCTGCGGCAAAGTTTCCCGAAAGCCCGTCTAACTGGCGCGCCATAACAGTAAATAATGACCTGCTTTATACTAATTTTGACGGCCGTGACACGATCGGCCTTATAGCCCAGGGCAACATCAACGCCGGCCTGCAAAGCTCGGATTTTTTGACAATAGATGCCGCTCTAATAGCTCAAAACGGACGGGTTGGAAGATATTATTTCCGCCCGCCAGGAAGTAATCAAGATCGCTGTTCTCCTTACCACATAAGAAATACGATTACTCTTTACGGGATGATAATGTCTAATCAGCGTTACGGCTTCGCTTACACTGACGGAACCGGCTACCAAACAAGAAACCTTATTTACGACACAAATCTTTTATACAGCCCGCCGCCAAGCTTCCCGCTTACAAGCGACAGCTACCAAATATTATCGTGGGAAGAGATGAAGTAAGGGAAGGAACGTGCCCAGCTCCAGTTTTACAAACACGCTCGGCATAAAACAAAGTAATTTATATCATCGTCAATATTACATATAAGAAAACGCTGGTAGCAAAACTGGGGCTGGGTGTGGATAAGTATGTTTTGCTCAATAAATTATATTTTGCTAAAATATAACTAATATCGATAAAAGGTCGAGATTTAAGAAAAAGACACAAAATGAAAAGCAAAGGTTTTACATTAATCGAATTATTGGTCGTTATCGGAATTATCGCGATTTTGGCCGGAGTTGTTATAGTCGCCCTAAACCCAGGCAGACAGTTTGCCCAAGCAAGAAACACGCAAAGGTGGAGCAATGTTAATACGATTTTAAACGCCATCAGCCAAAACCAAGTGGACAACAAAGGAAATTTCACTTGCGTGATTGCTGGCGCTTCTCTTCCTACGTCAACTACATTCATAGGAGCTAGCTTCTATAACATAGAAACTTGTATAGTTCCTACCTATGTTTCTACTATGCCCGTTGACCCGACAAACGGAACCGCGTCATCAACTAGATACACCGTAGTTTACGATCCGACTACCAGAAGAGTCACGGTTGCCGCTCCAGACACAGAATTAACTCCGGAAACACCAATAATTTCAGTAACTCGATAAATTCTGCATAACTAATTCAGAAATTAAAAAGCCCCAAACTGGGGCTTTTTAATTTCTATTGAACATTCACTTTCCCAAAAAAAGTTGGGTGCAGGTGATCGTGATACGCCCAACTTCCGGAAACATCAAACTTAAACTCCCATTTGCCGCCGGGCGCTATTGCTTTGCAAGCGTCAAAAATACTGCCAACACATCCGCCTTTTATCGGGTACACATCATGCGTTGGATGCTTTGCCGAAGCCGGCCAAAAATCTTTTGAACCGTTGTTTTTAAAAACAACGGTTGTGCCAGACTTTATCGCTAGAACCGACGGAGAAAAACCCGAATCAGTAAAAACAATTTCCTTTGTTTGCGCCTCTAAATTTTCGTTTGGCTGAAGATTAGAAATCGGAACGTAATTATCACTTAATGGCTTTTGCTGGCTGCTGGGCGTGTTGCCGGAAAAATAAAAAATCGCGCCGATCAAAACCAAAACAACAATAACCCCGATAATAATCCCGTAAGTTTTTGAGTTCATCCCACACATAACTTATATAATTAACACTGTTAAAGTTTCAATTTTAACAATACCAAACAATATAAGTTTATTTAATGAATCCTACAATAACCTTATGAGCTATGTGTGGGATTCATATTGGTTAAAATATAACCCGTAACCTCGACCTTTGGGTTTTAGAGAAAAAAGTTATTTAAAATCCACCCCTACCGCTTGGGAGATATTGTCAAATCCGTCTTTTTCTAACAGACGTTTCAGGCCTTTGTTTATTACTCCTATAAGTTGTGGGCCTTCGTAAATCATTCCGCTTATAAGCTGAACTAATGAAGCGCCTAATTTAATTTTTTTATAGGCATCCTCGGCGCTAAAAACCCCTCCACAGCCGATAATAACGTATTTTCTGCCTGTTTTCCGGTAAATATAACTTATCTGCCTATTGGCCAGCTCTTCCATCGGCTTGCCGCTTATGCCCCCTTTTTCAGGCAAATTCTTATCGATAATATTTACTCTTTTTTTAGTGGAATTAGAGCAAATAAACCCGTCAACCGAGTATTTTTTACAAACCTCCAAAATCGCGTCCGTCTCGGTCTCGTTTAAATCCGGGGAAAGCTTCAAAAAAACCGGCTTTTTCTTTTGTATTTCAAATATTTTTTTAAGAAGGCCTTCCAATTTTATAGAGTCGGTAAACGGCTCTCCTCCAAAAGCGTTGGGACAGCTTATATTTATGGTCGCGTAATCGCCCGTCTCATTCATTGTTTTATACGCCTTGAAATAATCGTTTATCCCCGCTTCAGTTTCCACTGTTTTTTTATTATTTGTTTTAGCAATACTGGTTCCTAAAGGAATATCAAATTTTTTATTTTTTAGCCGGCCAGAAATACTTTCACAACCATCATTCATAAGTCCGTAATAAACAACTATGCCTTTTGATTTTTTTGCCCGCCATAATCTCGGCTTGGGATTTCCTTCACAGGGCTCGCCCGTAATCGACCCAACCTCCATAAATCCAAAACCCACTGATGATAAAATATCAACCAGCTCGGCATTTTTATCAAATCCGGCCGCCAAACCAATAGGATTTTTAAAATTGATTCCTAAAATATTTTGTTCAAGCGATTTGTCGGAGTAATAAAACAGCGTCGAAACAATTTTTTTACCGAACCGATATTTGCCCAAAAAAATTCCGAATTTGATCATCCGTCTATGAACAAATTCCGGATCATTTAAAAAAAGAACTGGCCGAAGAACTAATTTATATAAAAATCTAATCAACATATTTCACTATAACTATATAATATTTCTAATATTTAAAGCAAATATGAGGCTTTTTTATCCACAATCCGTAAAAAATGCGGGGTTGACGCAATTAATGGCGGATATATAATTACCTTATCAATCGAGGTAATGCATTTTTTGTATTACCAAAGAAAAAAGCAAAGACCGTCTTGTGAGGAGGCGGTTTTTGTTTTTTTATTGACATTACATTTTTTTTAAATTATATATGGTACAGCTCTAAAACAAAAAAGACAAAAAAATCTCAGTCAAATAGAGGACAAATAAAGGAGGAAGATTATGCCAAATAGATTGAATGTTGTGCATTTAACAACGGCGCTTCAAGAGAAACTCAATCGGGTAAAAAACAACGCCGCCATTCAAACGTCTTGTCAAAATCCGCGGGAATTCACTTTACTATGCGGATTGGCGGAATTTCTGACAAAAAGATTAGAGGGGCTAAAAATTGAAATTGTGGGCTTCACGATAGCGGCCTATGTTGCCATAGACGATTTATGGATCGGAAGCTTTACAGGAGAAGACGACAACGACATTTTAAACGCCTATCCCCTGCTTTTAACGATAAAGAAATACGATTATGATTTTTTAAATTCTTCCGTACCTTATCTGACAAAATCCGTTTTTGATTTGCCATCACTCACAGATATTCCAAGAAAAATAGATTTGCAAAGTTTTCCCAAAAAATATCTGAACATGATGAACAAAACGTGCCCGAGATGACGCAAGATAACATAAGATGACATAAGACAACTTACCCACTATTTTGCCACTCATCACCAAGCTCGTTGGCCCTTAACCGGGCCTTTTTTATTCGTATCTTAAAGCCTCAATCGGACTTTTAAGCGAGGCCTTACGGGCAGGAAAAATTCCGAAAATAAACCCAACCGCGCTGGAAACAAATATCCCTAAAAGCGCCCCAACTATCGGAAAAGAAAAGGTAAAATTAATGCCCGCGAACTTGTTTAAAACAACCACCGTTAAAGCAGTCAATCCTGTCCCGAAAATAATGCCTATTACCCCGCCGGCTACGGTCAAAATAACCGCTTCAGTCAAAAATTGAACCAAAATGTTTTTATTAGTAGCCCCAAGCGCTTTCCTTAATCCAATTTCACGCGTACGCTCAGTTACCGACACAAACATAATATTCATAATTCCAATTCCACCCACCACCAAAGATATGGCGGCCACAGAACCTAAAAAGATCGTTAAAACATCCGTTATGCTGCTGACGCTTTTAACCAAATCCTCCTGTGTTTGAATATAAAAATCGTCATTTTTCGGATCATCAATCTTATGGTTAGTCCTTAAAACAAGCTCTATGTCTTTGATTACGCTTGGAATCGCGTCCACCGATTTAGCCGTCACCGTTATTCTGTTAAAATACTTCAACCCGGATAAATCCTGAACCGTTGTATAAGGCGCTATTATATGGTCGTCAAAATTAACAAACGATGACTGTCCTTTTTTTGCCAAAACGCCTATAACTTTAAAATTTTTTCCTTTTATTTTAATTTTTTCTCCAACCGAATCGGAATTGCCAAAAAGCTCGGTTTGAGCTTTATTTCCCAAAACAACAACGCTGGATCTTTCATTCACGTCGTTTTGGCCAAAAAGAGTTCCGGGTGCTCTCACTTCAAGGCTAAACGTTTTAAAAAGCGATGGAGATATTCCCAGAACAAGAGTGTCATACGTTTGAGAACTATACGAAGCGTTGATAGAACTAAAAACAACCGGGCTGACATTAACGGCATCGGGAACATTTTCTTTTTTGCTTAAATCTTTAAAATCTTTTTCTTTCAATGAATCGCCCAAAATTGATCCTCCAACATCGCTCAAGCCCTTGGGTTGCTTACCGGGCAAAACAACAATAGTTTCCGGTCCCATTGATTGTATTTCTCCCACAATTAAATTCTGCGCGCTTTGCCCAAGCGCCATAACTATAATTATTGCGGTAATGCCGATAACGATTCCCAATATGGTCAATACCGAACGCGACATATGCGTCGTCAGCCCAGAATAAGACATTTTTAAATTATCGCTGAACTTCATAAAAATACTTATTTAAAAAATTTTCTTTCTTTATAGGACTTATGATTAACAATTTCTTCTTTCTCAATCAATCCGTCTTTAAGATGTATTATTCTTTCAGCTGATTCTGCCAAAAAAGTTTCGTGCGTAACCAAAATAATTGTATGTCCCTCTTCGTGAAGTTTTTCAAAAAAATTCAAAATGGCTCTTCCTGATTTTGAATCTAAATTACCCGTCGGTTCGTCCGCGAAAATAATTCTCGGTTCATTAACCAAAGCTCGGGCGATAGCAACTCTCTGCTTCTGACCCCCTGAAAGCCGCATGGTCTCAAAATCAATTCTATCGGACAATCCTATCGAATTTATAACCTTAACAGCCATTTCTCTCCGTTTTGATTCGGAAACACCTGCATAAATTAGAGGCAATTCCACGTTTTCCAAAACCGACAATCTTCCCAAAAGATTAAATGATTGAAAAACAAACCCGAACTTTTTATTGCGCAAATGCGCTAATTCGTCGTCCGAGTACTTGCTTACTTCTTTGCCGTCAAGGAAATATTCTCCGTCCGTCGGCCGGTCTAAACACCCTAAAATTTGAAGTAAAGTTGACTTGCCCGACCCCGAAGGCCCTATAATCGCCACAAATTCACCCTCTTTTATCTCAAGATTAATTCCGTTTACAGCCGGAGTTTCCGATCCGTCAATCGAGTAAATTTTTTTTAACCCCCTAGTCTCTATTAACATCTCTCTTAATCAACAACAATCTTATCTCCTTCATTCAAACCCGATAAAACTTCAGTTCTCCCGTCAGAACCGCGTAAACCAGTTATTATTTCTTTTTCTTCCACCATTACGTTTTTTTCATCTTTTACAAATTTAACGTATTTCTTTCTGTCTTTATTAATAATATTTCTGGTAGGAATATAAATAATATTTTCTTTTTGGGTGCTTAAAATATCCACATTAGCGGTTAATCCGGCTAATATTTTAGAATCCTCATTTAAAAACTGTAAAGTTGTTTTATACGTTGCGACTCCTTCTAAAATCGTTGCCGACAAATCAACCTGAATTATTTTAGCTTGGAAAAATACATCGGACCCGTAAGCATCTAAAGTAACCGATGCCGTATCGCCTATTTTCACGTCCGCGATATCGGATTCAGCAATATTAGCTTCAATTTCATAACGGCCAGCGCCTATAAAAGAAACAGCCGTGCTATTTGCCGAAATAATATCTCCCGGATCAAAATTCACTTTCGTAACCATACCCGAAAAAGGCGCTCGTAAAATGGTTTTGGAAGCCTGCGACTGATAATACGAGACGTTGGCTGCCCCTGAGTCAACCTGCGCTTGCTGATAAGAAATATCTTCCGCGGTCGAACCGGCCAAATCTAAAGAAAGTTGATCTTGATTCGTCTGGACTACGATTTTTTGAGACAATATCGATTGCGATTGGTTGCTGATATTGGTCATCGCCGTATTCACATTGGCTCTGGCAGTATTAACGTTGAGTTTGTAAGAATCGATCGTTGCGGAAGAAATTCCAAACGAGCTGTTTAACGAATCCGTCAAACGGCTAAGCATGCTCTTAATCGTATTCAAATAATTATCCGAATTATTAACAGCCTGTTCTATTGCCGCCGAATCGGAATAATTGAGGAGGCTTAATTGAACTCGCCAATTATCAAGAGCGGCAATTGATGCCGCCATTCTTGCTTGTGTGTCTATAACCGCCTGCGAGTCGCTTGAAGAAAAAATAAGTTGAGGATTAGAAGTTGTTAATCCCGTAAATAATCCGCCAACTTGTTTTCTGACCGCGTCGTCTGCTTTTGTATATGAATCCGCCAAAACATTAACCGCGCCGGAATAATAATTAGTCAAGTCCTGTTTTGCTTTGTCTAATTGAGTCTGATGGATTTTCAACTGCTCCGGTCGAGTGCCTTTTTTAAGCTGCTCTAATTTTGCTTCCTGCGACTTAAGATTGGCCTGGGCTTGCGCAAGCTGGGCAATAAAATCAGAATTATCCAGGCTCAACAATTGCTGGCCTTCACCGACTTTATCTCCTACTTTAACGTAAATTCGAGCTATGCGGCCGCCTTTTTCAAGGGCTAAATCTAAATTTTTTGACGGCTTTACTTTGCCAGTAACGCTTACTTCGGACTTAACTTCGCCTCTTGTAACTGTAAAAAATTTTAAAGCGCTTGGCTTAGTTCTTATAAATAAAAAATAGCTTGCCACGATAACAAATAGTAACAACCCTCCGGCTAAATATTTTCTGGCTTTTATGAAGTTTGTGATTTTAGACATTCTATTTTTTATTAATTAATTTATTAAATTTAATTTAACAAATACCATAATCTATTGCAAGGCTTCCAAAGTATATATATTAGACGGAGACCACAGCAAAAATCCGGCATATCTGTCGCCCAGCGCGTCTCGCACGGCTTTTATTTCAAGCCGTACCATTTGAGCGTTATAATCCGCGCCCAAATCAAAATCCTGAATCCAGGGCCTAAGCTCCGCAAATTTTTTATCGTTAACTATCGAATTCGTTGGACTGGCGGAAGCAGTAGAAGTAGTCGAGGTGGCGCTCGCGCTTCCATCAAGCACGCTAAGCTTTTTTACCGCGCTGTCCAATGAATATTTAATAACTTCATAAGGATATTTAGCGGGATTTTTATAGCCGATAAATCCGCTCGCGTAATGAGACGGATAAACCATGGGCGAAACATAATCAAAATTTTCATAAGCGTCTTCTATTATCTGCCCGATACCTAAATCGTCTTTTTGAACGGTTGTTAAACCGAAAAGGTCCGCCGATATTTTAACGCCGGGCAAATTATCCCTTAAGTATTTAAAAAATTCTCTGATAATTTCGTTTTTTGGAATTTTCTGGTTCCACGATGGAAATTCCATATCAGCCAAATTCCCGTCCGAAGGAAACCGGATATAATCAAAATTTAATTCATCAAATCCGCGGCTTCGCGCGTCTTTAGAAATATCAACTATATAATTCCAATAATCTTTGTTTGACGGATCAATCCAGCCCAAACCTTTTCTGTCCAGCCAAATCCCGCTTGTGGATTTTCTTCTAACTGCGAAGTCCGGCCGCGCTTTTGCCATAACCGGATCCTGAAAAACCGTAATTCGAGCGATAGTATAAATATTTTCACTGTGTAGCCTATTAATAACGTCCGTTATGTTGGCAATTTTTATCTCGTGAGCCTTATATTTTTTAACCTGTTCCAAACCGGTGTCATAAGCCAAATAGCCGGAAAAATCTTTTATGTCTATAACTACAGAATTTATGCCGAATGTTTTTGAAAGCCTGATAACCTCATCAATTTTTTTCTTGCTTCCTCCCGACCAGCTTGTCAAATAAATTCCTTTTACGATATTGGGAGTATCTATAAAAACGGTATTTCTGACAAATTCGTTTGGCTTCTTTTCGGTTGAACTGGAGTTTATCGGGTTTTCATTTTTTCCCGAAGGCACCAAAGGCAAAAGAGTGATATTTTTTTTAGTTGCCAACCCCCAATATCCCATCAGAACTAAAATAGGTATCGAGACCGCCAAAAAATATTTTTTACTAAATTTCATATTAAATATTTACAAAGCTGACGCTGTCGCCTATTAAAATTTCCGAACTATCCGCTTCGCCGGCGTTTATTTCAAGAACATAACTAGCCGGGACTTGCGGATTAATATTTTCGCAAGTTGTTCCCGAAACGCAAGGCTGAGCATTTTTATGAATAAAAACGACTTTTTTATCTTCGCTTATCCAAATCATATCCAGCGAAATAAGCGTATTTTTCATCCAAAAAGGATAGGAGCCCGGACGCCCAAAAACAAAAAGCATTCCGGATTTTTCGATCAAGTTTTTTCTAAACATCAATCCTTTCCCCCGTTCAAAATAGGTTTTTGCGATTTCCACGTTAAAACAGGCGTTTTTAACGCAAACTTGCGGCTGTAATCCGGTGTTTTTTTCTTTAACAAATAAAAAGATAATCGCAGCCGCGATTATAATTAACGCACCAAAAAATATTTTTGGGTCCTTCATCAATTTATCCCGCACCTTTATTAGATCGCGAAGCACACACCACAATAAAGTTGCGGTGCTGGGCGAAGCAATAAAATTTTATTAATTTACAACTAATTATTATTTTTTAAAAAAATATCAAAATTGGTTAAAGTATCGTTGACTTCGTTAAGAATTTAAATCTAATTAAGGCGCGGGATTTATCTTCAATAATTCTACTTCAAATATTAAAGTTGCTTTCGGCGGAATCGCTCCGGGTATGCCGTTATCGCCATACGCCAAATCCGACGGTATTGTCAATTTTCTTTTTTCGCCGACTTTCATTCCTAAAACGCCTTGATCCCATCCTTTTATAACTTTGCCCGCTCCCAGCATAAAACTAAACGGCTCATTCCGGTCTAAACTGGAATCAAATTTTTCCCCGTCTGTTAAAGTGCCGGTATAGTGAACGCTCACATTATCACCGCTTTTTGCTTCAAAGCCACTGCCTTCTTTCAAAACTTCTATTTTAAAATTTTCTCTTGCCACATTTTCCATAACATTGCCCATGATACTAGAATCTGGCTTTTTAATTTCGGTTTTACCATTCAAAAATTGATTATAAAAATAATAGCCGCCATATAAAACAACGACCATTGCCAAAATCATAAAAACAACACCCTTATTCATCCCTCTCATAACTTGCGCCTTAAAATATTATTGAAAAATTTAATAATATTTTAAAAACGTAAATTTATAATCTTATTATTTTTATTAAATCCCGCGATAACCGCGCAAGTTATGTGTGGGATTCATAGTCTACTTGTGGCCGCTTCTTATAATAATCGCTATTCCTAAAATTATAGCTACTATCGGCCACATTAAACCCCAGCCAAACCAAACAAACGGAAAAAACTTTTTAAGCACCGCTAAAATGCCTATTATCAAAAGTACCGTGCCTATTATTATGCCGCCCCCTTTTCTAGCCCTAACTTTATCGCCAGAATTATTATCAGAATTATTAGAAATGTTTTCGCTCGGATTTTTGAAAACTCCCGGCTCATTAGAAACAATAAGAGCCGCCGCAAAATAAAATAAAATTCCCAGCCCTCCTGTTATCAAAGCAAAAGCGACTAAAATAAGACGAACCAGAGTTGAATCAAGACCAAAATATTTAGCCAGCCCTCCGCCAACTCCCCAAATAATTCTGTCGTCAACTGATCTATAAATTTTTTTAATTACTTTTTCCATGTTGTAATAAAATTTAAATTTTTTTCTGCCACCTTTTTAAAGCCGGCACCGATACTTTTGCGATTGCCCCGGCCTCTTCTTCGGAAATATTCATCGCTTTCGCCAGCATTCTCGAAACTTTGTCGATCATCTGGCTAAGAATTAAATCGGGCTCAATAAAACTTCCGTTGGAATAACAGAAAACGCAAAACTCTTTACTTGCCGAACCATCAGCCTCGGTTCCGAAATCCGTCGGTTTTTCCATAGGCATAGAACAGCTCTGGCAAACAGACGAACTAGATTGTGGTTGTGTTTCGCTCATTTTATAAAAATCAAACAATCTTATTTTCCTTATAAATATAGCATAAAAAAATAAACAAAACAAAACCCCCTCCGACTAAGGTCGGAGGGGGTTTTTCTTATCTGATTTACTGCCAATTTCCTCCTTCTCCTCTGCCTCTGCCTCCACCGAATCCTCCTCGTCCGCCACCGCCAAAACTCTTTCGCGGCGCTCTTTCTCCCATCGGCTTTGCTTCATTAACAGTAAGATTTCTTCCTCCAAAATCCGAACCATTCAATTTCTCAATCGCGCTCTGGGCCTCTTCGTCATTTTCCATTTCGACAAAGCCAAAACCGCGTGATCTGCCGGTAAATTTATCAGTGATGATATTGGCAGATGAGACTGAACCAAATTCGGAAAATTTGGATTTTAATTCTTCATCGGTGGTCGTATAAGGCAACCCGCCGATATATAATTTCTTAGCCATTTTTTGATTTTTGTATTGTAAGGCGACCAACCCCCGTCTGGCTTTAATTAAGACCGATTAAAACATTGTCGCCTTAAAACCATTCGTGAGAACACTTACCCTATAAAATGAGGTTAACACATAAAAGAAAATAAAGCAATAGTCCGCTATTTTCCCAAACTTTTGTTTCGCTTAAATCTTTTATTCCGTTTTCTCCAATTTTATAATCCAAAATCCGCCAGTCGCAGCTCAAAAGTCCGTTCGCCCGAAATAAATTTTTCAAAAAACTCTGGCCAGCATTTCTTCTTAATAATTGCCATGCTTAATTATATAAAATTTTGCCTATTTTTAAAAACCCAAGCAAAAACCCCTCCGACCTGGGTCGGAGGGGTTTTGAAGTTTTTACTGTATTCCCAGTTTAGCCTTAAGCGCGTTAATCATATCCATCAACTGCTGAATCCTCTTTTGAATTTCGGAAATATTCTGCGTGCGCGAAGTAACATCTTGTATTTCGTAAACAGTTATAACTTTAGTTGTGGCGTTATAATTGCCAGCGGCATTTAACTTGTCCCCCGCCTGAACATCAGAAAGAGAAAGGGCTCTTCCTCCCCCCATTATTTTAACTCCGGAAACATTAACGTCTCTAGTAATGCCAAAAAACGTAACGTTTATTAAGCTAGACGAAGCGTTTACCGAATTGGCGGTCACGCCGTTAACTCGAAAATCGCCGTTTGCCTTGACAACCGCCGCTTCTCCTCTTCTGTTTTCCTCTTTGTCATAATCAGAAAGCTTTTTCATCTCTCCCCAACCAAGCGTACCGCCTGTTTTCGATTGCGACGCTTCCTTCGCTTTAGACCTAACACTGTTTGAACTTTCATTTTCGTTCTCATTGGCTAAAGCGCTTCCCGCAATAACCAGCGTCAAAACCAAAACCAATGACGCGCCTAAAATTTTTGTAATTAATTTTCTATTCATTTTTGTTAAAATCTGCCTTACTCGACCTTTGTGCTTATTGTAAACCATCTTTTATTAATCATACCAAAATAAGACGTTTTAGAAAACAAGTTTTCACAAACAAAAAAATAATAAAGAAAACCGCTTTAAAGCGGTTTTCTTTATCAAATTCTAATTTCTAACAACTTTTAAAGCGTAGTTAAAAACGAAAATTGGCTTGACCGGCTCGCATTGCTTATTGCGTCAACGGACTCAACTATAAAGAAATAATTGGTGCTCGTCGCCAAACCCGTCAAACCTAATGAATGACTCGTAACAAGCGAACTATTGGAAGCAGTTAAAGCGGTTGCGAGATTAACCGGTGTACTTGTCGAGTAATAAATCTTACTCGTAGACAACGTATTGGTTGTCCAAGAAATTGTGGCCGTTGACGAACTGATGCCGGAAACGGAAATCGTCGAAATAACAGGCGCGGCTACGGACAGCGTGTTAAAGGAAAGTTGGGCAAACCTTGTAACACTACTCGAGGCATTAACCGACTCAACCACAAAATAGTAAGTCGTACTGGCGTTAAGTCCCGGTAAATTAAACGAATGGCTCGTAACCAATCCCAAGTCGGATACAACCGAAGCAGAAGCAAGAATAACCGGCGATGAAGTCGAGAAATAAATTTTGCTTGTAGCCGCGATATTCGTAGTCCAGCTTATAGTAACGCTGGAAGTCGCGATAGACGAAGCCGAAACAGAAGATATTACCGGAGCGCCAGAGCTTGCTAAAGTCGCGAAGGAAAACTGCGCTGATCGAACAACATTGTTGGAATTATCTCTTGATTCAACAATAAAGAAATAAGTGATGTTTGGGGATAATTCGTCCAAACTGACTCTGTGACTGAATTCAAGAGCTCCCTTGGATTTTGTTCGCGCGCTAGTAAGATCAACCGGCGAAGAAGTGCTGAAGTAAACTTTACTGTCTGCAATTCTATTTGTTAACCAGATAATCTTTGCTTCGGTCGTCTTTATCTCTGTTGCCGCAACCGAAGAAATTATCAAAGAAGCGTTAACATCTCCTCTAATCTCGTTTAATCGCGCCAATAATATCTGAATCTGTTCCTGAATAAGCGCTATCAATCTTTCCAATACCTGGATTCTAGCATCGCTAATGGCGGCTCCGACATTCCCTCTACCTCTGTTTTCATCTCTGTCGTCGTTAAAATCTTCATCCTCATCATCCCGATCCCGACCGCTATTGACGCTGCCCGAGCCACTATTAAGGCCCTGAACAAACGAGGAAATTATCTGGCCGCGATTAACCCTGTCATCATCCCGATCACCCCTATTATCCCGGCCACCTCTATCCGCCGAAGCGAGTGGCGCAAACGCGACTAAGCTCAAAATAGTAAGCCCCGCTAGTATTGATGCTAATAATTTGTTTTTCATTGTTTTATTAATTATTTTATTAATTATTTTACGACCATTTTATGGTTTTTAAACCACTAAATATTAGACGGATCAAAAACGTTTTCTTACAAAATAAAACCCGCATTTACGCGGGATCCAGAAAAGGTTTGCAAAGACGCCGACCTACTGTAAAAGTATTTGTCCGTTGTTTTTGCCAGTTCCACAATCAATTTTAACCGTATAGGGTAATGTTTTATTATAAAGAGTCACTATTTTAAATCCGTATGCCTCCAAATAATAGCCTTTGCCGTCTAAATAAAACCACCTGCCTTTTTCATACCGATTATCAAACATGACTTTCGTGTTATTCAAATAATTAGAATACGAAGGGATAACGCCGCAACTGGGGTCAAACTGAATCCTTTTACTACCGTAAGTATTAATCGCCTGATCGTAAGTGACGGATTGTTCGGACGTAGGCGCAACTGATTTTTTCGTAGTGGCGCCCGGCTTCGTTTTTGTCGAATTTGTCGATGAAGCCGGCTGTGATGAAATTGTTGTCTGTTGTCCGTTTTGCGACTGCTCCGCCGGTTGGCTGGTTATATTTTTGGAGTAATAATAAAGTGCGCCAAAAAGAGCTATAACAATAATAACAACACCCATTTGAATGCCCAAAGAAAATTTTATTTTTTCCTCACTCATATCATTATTCTACCAAATTCAACCAAAAAAAGCATTGTGGACAATCTTTTCTATCTTATGCCCGTATCTATATCAATGTCTAAGTTAATCGTTTTGCCGGATTCAATTTTTATTTGCGCCGGCGCTCCTCTCGCGGAACCAATGCCAAAATGCTCCACATCAATAACATAAGCTCCGGGCGCCAAATCGACTTTGTAACCTCCGTCCGGACCGGGAATTATTTCTTTCACTAACAAAGTTTTAGTTTGGTTATACACAAAAATTTTTCTGGCAGCGTACATCTCCGGAGTCGGCTTGCAAGGATTATCAATGCGTTCAACCGGACAAATCGGCCCTATTGTTATGTTCCCTTTTAAAAATCCCGGCGACTCCAGAGTAGAGGTGGATTTTTCCTTAAAATCCGGACAAGGAGTAAACTCGCATTTCAGCCCTGTTCTTCCCACATAAGACCCGTCAGGACACTGCTTTGCTTCCATCGTGCAAAAAACCGACTCGTTGATCTTTTCGTTTGGCGTTTCCTGCTTTGGCAAACTGAAATAAACCAACACGCCCGCAATGGTTACCCCAATAATTGATATCAAAATTTTTAAATATTTCGGCATAATTAATTTTAACATAAAAAAGGCGCTGTTATAAAAACGCCGCATGGTTTGCGCCATGCGGCAGTTACGACAAAACGAATCCGCCTGCTTCTCATATTTCTTTATGTTTCTTTCCAAAATCTCCACTTGGTTTCTCCGCCTTTGCCACCGAGACAATTCACAGCCAGCCAGAGCGCGCCGAGAGTTTGAGAAACTCCGTTTACGCTCCGGTTTACTTTCTCGGCAATCTGCCGCGTAGTTGCGGTTCCTCCCAATTCCCTCAAAGCCGCCAGCGCTTCTTTCTGATATTTATTAAAACCTCTTTCCATCACGCCCTCCTTTTTTACTTTCTCGCTCCGATTTCCTGAAGCCGTTCTTGCGCGCGACGCGAATGAACCGAAGTCTTTTTCTTTCTATGAAGCGTAAACGGCCTGATAGCGCGTCCTCCAGACCAAACGAAAAAGCGGTACTTGAATGGAAACGTCTTTTCCGAATTTTTGAGCAGAGTGATTATCCGATACGGCACGTTCCAGACATGTCTTATTTTTCCTTTCTTGTCCTTGAACTGGGCCGTACTTTCAGCCGCGACTCCTTCACTCGCCAAAAAATCGGCAACTGATTCGTTTGTAAACGCATCGGTTTCTAAAAACCACTGATCTTTGCCCTTGTCCATCTCAACGCCTCCTTTCTTTAGAAACAGAATTTATTTTACAAATCTACTACCAACTTCCCGCAAATTCCCAAAGGAAATGCGCAGACCGGCGTTTCTGGCTCCGCGGGCTATCGCCAGCCTCGTAACGTGAGAATCACTCGTGTAAACTCTTACCTCCTGGTGAGTTGTGTTGTCCCGAACCGAAAGAAGAATGCCTCCTTCCCAATCAGAGATCTTGACCCTTCTTTGTCCGTTGGCGGATTTGAGTCCGGCTTTCAAAATACCGGGAGAAATCCGCGAAACCTCTGGCTGTCTTTCAACAATATCGGCTACAATAATCGCGGCTGGAATCATGGTCGTATGGCCACCGCCGTATTTTCCACCCGACCGGGTATTTTTTGTCGACACGTTCTTACTCCTTTCTATTGAAATAAGTACTAAGCTAGAAATAGCACTTTTATAATATTTTGTCAACCAAATAACATAAGCTCCGCGAGATAATAAATATTATTTCGCTTGGCCGGCTTTTTTTGCCTGATCAAAAACTTTTTGTATATTCTGGCTATACTCATCAGCCGAAGAAGCCGCCTGCCGGGCATAATCAATCGGAGCCAGTAAAGACCTTGAAGGTTCTGTAAAAGTGGCAGAATTTCCCGGATTATTAACAAAAACGCCTGCGTACTTAACAAATAAAAGCGCGATAATCGCCACCGTGATAATCAAAACCAACACGCTTATAAATCCTTTGTTCATCCC
>Ga0265292_1000217_pt1 | contig 100563 bp, 75 predicted proteins | sample Munlanlewell296A_FD_189080 | JGI IMG/M metagenome (GOLD analysis project Ga0265292, IMG submission 189080) | Leachate microbial communities from a municipal landfill in Southern Ontario, Canada - Leachate well 296A | ecosystem: Engineered > Solid waste > Landfill > Unclassified | place: Canada...
AAAGCCCGTAGCCGTGAGGCCTTGATCCAAGCCATTGCCGTTGCCTTGGATGCGGTCACCGCTCAGGATGCCCAAGGATGGTTCAAATCGTGTGGATATATGTACGATAAATGTTGAAATGCTCTAATAGGAACAATCGGCATTGATCGGAACACACTGAAAATAACTGCGATGGGAGGGAGTCGAACCCTCACCCCTTGCGGGACAGGATCCTAAGTCCTGCGCGTCTGCCAGTTCCGCCACCATCGCCTCTACTTTTGGGTAATAGATTTTAATTCCCAAAACCGACTTTGCCCACCAAAATTTTTCTAATTCAACAGGCTGATGTTTATCTTCCTGGTCCGGGGACCGTCGAATTCCGCGAAAAATATCCCCTGCCACGTCCCAAGGACCATCTTACCCTTATTCACAGGAACCAAAACCGAAGTCCCAGCCAGCGTAGACTTGATATGGGCGTCACTATTCCCCTCGCTGTGCCGATATTTGTGGCTTTCCGGAACCATTTTTTCCAGGTGTTCCATGATATCCTCACCCACCGAAGGATCTGCGCATTCATTAATAATAACCCCCGCCGTCGTATGCGGGACCGAGACTAAAACCCCTTTGGGCTCGCCCCCTTTTTCCTTGATTGTATGAGCGATCTGCTCCGTTATATCCAGCAATTGACACCGACGGTTCGTCTTAATCGTTATCTGGCGCATTTTAACACTCCTTTTTTTTAGATTTGAGTTTTTTTAACCCGAAACCCTAAACCATTTTACTATAATGGATTGACGCCCGAAAGGCGAGAGATTAAACTCAAATGTAGATGAGCGGGTGTGCCAAGATGAACCATAATGAGGTAAGAGGTAAATAGAATGTTTCGCATTGTCAGCAAAGACCAGTTAAGTCCAAATGTCGTCCGAATGGAGGTCGAAGCTCCCCGAATCGCCAGGGCGTATCAACCCGGGCAATTCGTCATTCTTCGCGTAGATAAAAGCGGCGAACGAATTCCCCTGACCATCGCCGACGCCGATCGGGATCGAAAAACCGTCACGCTGGTCATTCAGGCCATCGGTTACTCGACCCGAAAGCTTTGCAGCCTGCAGGCAGGCGACTCCATTCGGGACGTTGCCGGTCCTTTGGGCAAACCCACCGAATTGGAAAATTTCGGACATGTCGTGCTCATCGGCGGTGGGGTGGGAACCGCCGTCATCTACCCCCAGGCCAAGGCCCTCAAAAAACTGGGTAACTACATCACCGCCGTCATCGGAGGAAGATCAAAGGAGCTCGTCATCCTCGAAGAACCGTTAAGACAATTCTGCGATCAGGTCCTGCCCTGCACCGACGATGGCAGCTATGGGAAAAAAGGTTTTGTTACTACTGCCCTTGCGGAATTGATTGAAAAAGGCGACCGAAAAGTAAACGCCGTTCTGACAGCAGGGCCGGTTATGATGATGAAAGCCATATCCGACCTGACCCGGTCGCACGGGATCAAAACCATCGTTTCACTCAATCCGATTATGGTGGACGGAACGGGAATGTGCGGCGGCTGCCGCGTTACTGTCGGCGGCCAGACGTTATTCGCCTGTGTCGATGGACCCGAATTCGACGGCCACCAGGTCGATTTCAAAGAACTCATGGACCGTCTGACCACCTATCGTCAGGCGGAAAAAATAATGATGGAAAAAGACCACACCTGTAAACTGGACAACGTATCCTAAGAAGCTCAAAGGAGTTTATGACCGCATGAAACCTTCGGAACAAATGAAAATTGAACGCGTGAAAATGCCCGAGCAGGACCCGCAAACGCGGATAAAGGATTTTGAAGAAGTCAACCTCGGCCTGACCGAGGAATTAGCCAAACTCGAAGCTCAGCGATGTCTCCAGTGTAAAAAATTTCCTTGTATAGAGGGCTGTCCCGTCCAGGTCAACATCCCCGGATTCATCGACGCCGTCGCCAAAGGTAATTTCTCCCTCGGGGCCAAATTGCTCAAGGAAACCAACGCCCTGCCCGCCGTTTGCGGACGAGTTTGTCCCCAGGAAATCCAGTGCGAGCAAAAATGCGTTCGCGGCGTCAAAGGCCGACCCGTCGCCATCGGATGGCTCGAACGTTTCGTTGCCGACTGGGCTATGGCCCACGAAACTCAATCGACCTCGCAATCCCCAACTATCCAACCCAATGGTAAGAAGGTCGCCATGGTCGGTTCCGGTCCGGCGGGATTAACCTGCGCCGGTGAACTGGCTAAAATGGGTTACGATGTTACCATTTTTGAAGCCTTCCATGAGGCTGGCGGAGTTTTGATCTATGGAATTCCCCAATTCCGTCTGCCCAAGGAGATCGTCCTGAAGGAAGTCGAAGCTCTCAAAAATCTTGGGGTTAAAATCGAACTCAACGTCGTCGTCGGAAAAACCGTTACCATCGATCAACTGATGTCCGAGGAAGAATTTTCCGCCGTCTTTATCGCCAACGGCGCGGGACTGCCCGTCTTTATGAATATCCCCGGTGAAAACATAAAAGGCGTCTACAGCGCCAACGAATTTTTAACCCGTGTCAATTTGATGCGAGCCTACCGGTTCGGTGAATACGCCACCCCGATCATCCGCGGCAAAAAGGTCGTCGTCGTGGGCGGCGGCAATGTCGCCATGGACGCCGTCCGAACCGCCCGCAGGCTGGGAGCGGATCCGTCGGTCCTGGTCTATCGCCGGTCCCGCGAGGAAATGCCCGCGAGAATCGAGGAGGTCCATCACGCTGAGGAGGAGGGCATCCAGTTTGAACTCCTTACCAATCCGGTAAAAGTCATCGGCAATGAGGAAGGCTGGGTTAAAGGTGTCGAATGTCAACGCCAGCGATTAGGGGAACCCGACAAATCAGGCAGGCGTCGTCCCGAACCCATCGAAGGCTCCAATTTCGTTTTTGACTGCGACATTTTCATCGAAGCCATCGGAACCAAGGCCAACCCGCTCATTACGCAAACGACTCCTGACCTGAAGGTCAACAAGTGGGGCTACCTTGAGACGGACGAAAGCGGCATGACCAGTAAACCCGGTGTTTTCGCCGGCGGCGACATTGTTCGAGGCTCGGCCACCGTCATCCTCGCCATGGGAGACGGCAAGCGAGCCGCCCAGTCCATTGACCAGTACATAAAATCCAAAAAACGATAAGGTAAGATAGCATCGCCGATGTGCCCGAGGTCGTGCCTCTGACCAATGAAAAGCTGGACGAATTAGATCGTCGGCGGATACTATCACCAGAATACCGAGATCGAATTACCCTAAATTAAAGTGATTATAAGTGTTTACAAATATGGACTTTAGCGGCGATGGCGATGTATCACAAAGGTTAATTATTTTCACCTTGACTTAAATATATTTTTTCATTATACTAATTCTACGTGGGATTCGAAAGGAATGCGGAAATGAAGTACGTTTCAAAAGTGTTGTGGTGTGTGGCGATAATAGGGATAATTGCAAGTTCCGTTCCTGCTTTTGGTACGCCAGTCTACCAGATGGTACCTGGTAGTGCCGTATGGCAGGGTGTGAACGTTTTCGATGCAAACTACGGCATAGAATACGGCCAAGCCAGAATCGAGTACACGAACTGGAAAGATGTTACCTCCGGATATTGGTACTACGCATACCGTATCTTCAATGGCGACTACAATAATACGCCCACCAACCCCAACGATGATTATCATTTCGGATGGAATTCCGGTTCCTCTGATCCCAATACATACAGCACCATCAACAAGATGAGTCTGAATCTGGATCCTGATGCGAATGGGACGGGTCCCACCAGCCTGTTCCTGCTGGATACAGGCAGCGGGTCAAGCGCAGGCGGCGGTGCGTGGGGACATTCACCTGATCCTAACAATATTGGTGTCGATTGGACAGTTTCGCTGGGAAGCGGAACCCCCTTGCCGATCAAGCCCAGTCGGTGGAAATGGGTCAAGATTCAGGGCACCTGGCAGTGGGTAATATATCCGGGTGAAACATCCCGCTTCGATAGCGGTGCCAATCAATATTTTGAAATCGCCAGTACTTGGGCCCCGGGATCCGTTGAAGCAGCCATTGTCGCGGGGGTCAGTATGACCGCGTCAGGCTTGGTGCAAGGTCCTGTGGTAGTGCCCGAGCCTGCAACGTGTGTATTCCTAGCGGCAGGTCTTATCGGGTTGTTATATCGACGTAAGTCTTGAGAAGCTGCGTTAGTGATCTTTTTGTTTAGGAGGATGGGAAAATGTCTGGAAGAAAATGTGTTCAAATCTTTGTTCTGGTTGTGGCGTTGTTAGTAAACGTCGCTTTCGTAACGGCAGTGCCTGAATATCAGTCGATACCGACACCTGACAAAATACTTGCCAGCGGCGTGGCTGATGCCACTGGTCCTGCGGGTGTTGCCTGTGTAGAGTATTGGGTTTGGCAGGGTGGAAACGGCTATTACTACTACAGTTACATGATTTACAACTCTTCGTTCTCGCCGTTTATTAAACATCTGACCATTGGAAATCCCACCGGTGAAGAATACTTTGTAACCGGATCCAGCGCCGTTGTACCACCTCTGGGCCAGCCTTTCCTGCCGTGGTCATTTGCTACATATGCCAGTCTCCCGACGGTAATCGATTGGGTGGCGAGCGACCCAGGTACGGTCATCTATCCCGGCCAAACCAGTTGGTCAAACGCGCTATTCCAGTTCGCCAGCAAGCTGCCACCTTCAAGTTCCAGCTTGACGGTTCGTGAAGGAAGTTTAACAACCTACGCGAACGGCATTATTCCCGCGCCCGGAAACGGCATAAGTCCTCAATCCACCGGTTACTGGAAACACCAGTTTAGCGGCAAGGGCAATCGTAAAGAAGCCGTATGCCTGCCGACCTACATGAATGATATACAGATATTTTCAGCGGTCTTTGCTTCCGGTCTGGCTGGTACCGTGGCTTCAGACCTGAATTTCGGTGCCGCAACTCTGGCTCCGGATGACAGTTCGGTCATGCTGGCCAAGGCAAAGAGAGAATTGTTTGGGGTATGGCTTAATGTTACTTCAGGCAAGCTCAATTATTATGGTTCTGTTACGTATGACCCCCAGGCGGTAACAACAACGGCAACGACCATCAAAAGTGCCGTTCAGGAAATCGAGGCTGTTATTCTAAATCCTGCCTCAACACCCGCGCAACTGGAAAATGCAAAAGATATGGCTGAAATCCTAAACGTACTGTAGAACACCATTAAAAATAGAAAAAAGCGGCATGGCCAGCCAGTAAACCCGGCGTCTTCGCCCGGTGGCGATATTGTCCAAAGTTTTGCCACCGTCATCCTCGTCATGGGAGAGGGAAAGCGCGCCGTTCAGTCTATTGATGACCTGTACCTAACATCCCAAAAGGAATAAATGGGGTGTCCCATATCTTCCCACTTTATAGCCCGGTTGTCCCCACTAATCTTTCTACTCGTCTACTTCTTCCCCTCATAGCATCGGATCGAGAAATTTTATTGCTTCCTTGATATCCGCAATCTGTTGCGGGCCTGAAATCTCTCGTTCGATTGTTACCGGACCGGTAAACCCGCAAGCTTTTAATCTTCGCATCAGGAGTGGAAAATTCACCCGCCCCTGGCCGAGTTTTGTTTCGTGGCCAAGACCTTCATCCCGGTTCGGCCATATCCCATCTTTAGCGTGCATCCCCCGGACCAAGGAGCCGAAAATGGCTACCGCGTCGAGCGGATCGGCCTTGCCGTAGAGGATCAGATTGGCCGGGTCTAAATTCACAAACAGATTTCCCGTTCCCACATCATCGATGACGCGTTTCAACGTCGAAGGTAATTCCTGGCCTGTCTCAAAACAATAAATCTGATCGTCTGCCAGCAATTCTTTGGCCACCATTTTCATCGCGTCGATAAATTTAACATACAGCGAATCCTGTTCGTCATCGGGAATAAAACCGACATGCGAAGTGACGTTCCGCACACCAAGCTTTTTGATTAATTTGGCGGACTTGATGGTCAATTCAGCGCGCTCCTGGCGAAATTTCTCCGGAATAAGGCCATCCGTTTGCGGTCCTGTTTTGGTATTATAGGTTTGTCCTTCAAAGGCAACAAAAACCGAGCTGACGATGACCGACGTCTTGGCCATAGCCTCGGCTACCTTGTCCAATTTTCCCCGCAACACCACATCTTCCGCGGACCCCGACACCTGGCAAGTGGGAATGCCCAGGTCTTCGATCTTTTTGAATTCCGAAACCATGTCGTCATGCAATCCGACGATCAGCCCCAGTTTCATCTTCGCCATAATTTATCTCCTTGTTGTAAAGATGTTTTGCCAGAATTTTATTTGCGCACCGACCGATTTTGTCCCGGCCGCGCCATAACTCTGATAGCTTTCCACTAATTTTTCCGCCGATAAAACCTGGTAAACGTCTCGATCAATGTTTTTAGCAAAAGGTTTCAATTCGTCCAAAGTCAATTTTGATAATTTTTTGTTATGCTGCTCGCTCCAGGCCACAATCTTGCCCACAATGTTATGAGCCTCGCGAAACGGTGTTCCCTTTCGCACCAGGTACTCCGCCAATCCGGTGGCCTCCAGAAAACCACGCGACGTTTGTTCCAGCATCGGCGTGATTTTAAACTTCACCGTGCCTACCACCTCGGCTGAAACCTTCAGCGAGGCTAAAACCGTATCATAGGCCTCGAACACGGCTACCTTGTCTTCCTGCAAGTCGCGATTATAACCGCTGGGCAGCCCTTTGAGTAAAGTCATAATCGCCGTCAAATCGCCATAAACCCGTCCCGTCTTGCCGCGGACCAGTTCGAGGATATCGGGATTTTTCTTTTGCGGCATAATGCTCGATCCGGTGCAATATCGCTCATCGAGGTCGATAAAATTAAATTCCGACGAGCTCCAGAGAATCCAATCCTCCGCCCAGCGGGAAAGGTGCGTCGCGATCATTGCCAGGTCGAAAATGAATTCGGCGGCAAAGTCGCGGTCGCTAACGGCGTCGATGCTGTTGCGGGAAAGATGGACAAACCCCAACTCTTTAGCGGTAACATTTCGGTCAATGGGCAGCGTCGTTCCGGCGATCGCTGCCGAACCCAGCGGCATCACATTGATTCTTTTGCGGGTATCGATCAAACGGTCTCGGTCCCGCTGGAGCTGTTCGACGTAGGAAAGCAGCACCGCTCCCGCCAGAATCGGCTGAGCGTGCTGAAGATGCGTATATCCCGGCATCACCGCCTGGCCGTCCTTCTTCGCCAATTCGACAAACGCCATCTGCAAATTTTGAATTGCCGGCATCAACTCCAAATCGATAGCGTCTCGTAAATACAGCCGTAAATCCAAAGCCACCTGATCATTCCGCGACCGCGCGGTATGCAGCTTTTTCCCCGGCTCGCCGATCCGCTCGATCAATCGGGTTTCAATTGCCATGTGGATATCTTCATACGCCGGATCAAACTTGAATTTCCCGTCGTCCATTTCCCGCCCAATCGCTTCAAGTCCCGCCGTAATCGCTTTTAATTCTTTCTTCGAAATCAATTTTACAGTTTCCAGCATCCGAGCATGAGCAATACTCCCGGCGATATCATGTTTATACATCCGCCGGTCAAACGAAAGCGATTGGACAAACTCTTTCGTCGCCTCCGCCGGTGATTGACTAAACCGCCCATGCCAGATCGGCGCAGACTTTTGGTTATGTGTCATATTTTTCGCCTCTTACCGTTTAGAAGAATGTAATCTCATGAAAGGCTGCTACCGAAATCTGTATACTTTCGGGTAAACGTATATGCCGAAAGGCCGAAAGGAGCAGCCATGTATGAAAATGTAGCGTGTGCGGGTATAGATGTCCATTACAAATTCAGCAAAATGACGTTTCGGGATGCCCAGGGCGAGATTGTCCGGCGTGAACGGCTTTTGCAGTGGCCCAAGGGGTTGCCGGTGGTTCTGGAGGCCTCGTTCGGTTGGGGCTGGCTTTCGGACCTGATGGACGAAGTCGGCCAGGATGTGCATTTGTCGAACTGTTACAAGGTCGAACAGATGCGTAAAGCGCGCGGCCGGGTCAAAAACAAAATCAAAGAAACTCTCGTTCGGGAACGGGTAAGTTCTTCATCGAAGGTGGAAGGTTTGACAGTCAAGGAAATCTGCGATGAGTTCTGTAAAACGAAAGATGGAAGGTACCGCCGTGGCCGGGGCGCCTTCCATCTTCTTTTTGTGCGCCGGAATTCATTCAATGCCGGCGCGCCGCGAACTTGCCATGCAGACTTATCTCTTCTTGGCAGGTTTCTTGGCGGCGACTTTCTTCTTGACTACTTTCTTTGCCATTGCTGATCTCCCATTATAAAAGAATAGTCTCAAGGGTCACGCGCCCTTGTGTTATTATTGTTGTCGCCGAGGATCGAAATTTTGTCAAGGCGAATGTCGGAAAAAAAATTATTTTTTTTGTAAATTGTGAACGTTGGTGACGCTGAGCACGCCCTGCGGTGGTAAAATGAAAAACTAATCCGTATCTGTATAAGACGCCCGTCGTTTTATCTTGTCGGGAATGTCTTTGGTTGCGGGGCGCCGTACCGAAGGATTGGCCATAGAATATCTGCCTGGCCCACAGCTTAATAGATAAAGTAATGCGATGTTTAAATCACTTCATAGAGTTCTTTAAGAACATTGCGAACAGATATCCGGTTGGGGCATTTCTCTTCACAGGCGCCACATTGGTTGCAGTTCTTGGCGCTCTGTTCCGCCGGAATGTCGGCCAAAACCTTTTTGACCCATGATCCGGGTTGACTTTCAGATATCTCACCCAGACCGAAGCATTTCCAGTTCCGGTAAATTTCCATGTTCCAGGGAATGTTTATGTTCTTCGGGCAAGGCATGCAATAGCCGCAGGTAGTGCAGATTTTGTCGCCAAACTTGCGGCGGAGCCGATCAACGCCTTCGCAGAGGGCCTCAAAGGCGGCGTCTTTTTCGGGGTCGAACCGCTTAACGGTTTGGACGTTTTCTTCGAGTTGTTCGAGGGTGTTCATTCCGGAGCAAGCGGTGCTGATGTCCGGGTTGGACAAAACGAACCTCAAGGCCAGGGCGGAGGTCGGCAGGTCCATCTTCAGGGCTTGGCGGAGCTTGCTGGAATCGTAAGCCAGCGCGCCCCCTGCCACGGGACACATCGCCACCACGCCCAATCCCCGTTCCCCCGCTCGTTTGATCGTCGGTTCGTAGGTGCGGTTCAGCAGGCTGTAGGGAATGGTCAGCGTATCGAACAAGCCCGTTTCGACGCACTTATTGAAATTCTCGGGCGTGTCGTGGCCGGTGAACCCGACGAAGTGGATGAGTCCTTCGTCTTTGGCCCGGCGAATCGCTTCCAATGCTCCGCCTTTCCTCAAGAGGTGCGGCATGCTGCCCCAGGAGAACCAGCCGACCTGGAAGAACTTAAAATGCGTTAAGCCGAGGATGTCGAGTTGAAGGTCGATCTCCTTGCGAAACGAATGGGCGGTAGTATCCTGCCCGACGAAGGCCTTTCCGGAGATGATTACCCCCGATGTTTTTCCTTTCAAGCCCGGAGCGGTGCGATGTTGACATTGTCCCTGGCAGTAGCCACGAGTGGTCTCAAAATAATTGACCCCCAGATCGATGGCCCGGGAAATAAGTGACGTGTTGAGGTCCTGATTTTCCGAGAGTCTCATGCATCCGAAAGACAGGGCGGAAACCATCAGACCGGTTCTGCCCAACGGGCGATAACGCATGGTTTCGTTATTTTGAACAAGAGGTTCGGAGTGTGCAGGGGGTACAACGGACATTCTTGCCTCACAAAACAAGCAGGCTGATATTTCCTATTTGATCTTATACCCACGAACGCCGTGGGCCATTTATAAGTCATTATAGATGTTTCCCTCACAATAGCAACTACGCGGCAACCTAAACATAAGGTTTCCAATAGCTGTTCCAACCCATTTTTAGAGTGCCTTGCATAATTAAACGACGTATTCACAGGAGAGGAAATAATTGAAGAATTCGTCAAAAAGCGCAAAAATGGTGCAATTTTGGTTTCCGATGCTTTGTGTGGCTGTAAAGTTGACCGAAATTGTACTGTTTTTAGGCCGAAATGAAATTTAATCGCCAAGTTGCCAGGAAAAAAAGTGTTTTAAAGACACGGGCTTACGCGGACGGATACGGATAAGAGTTTCATAATTTTGCAAGAGACGGCAGAAGGTTTGCTGTACCCCTACAAGAGGACACGGCATGTCGTGTCCCTACTTTAAAGATAACACATTTTTCGGGAAAAGCAAATTTTGGGGAAAGAATATTTTTTAAACCGCCAGGGCACCATGACAAAGAGAGATAGGATTTAAGTCCCTTATTTCACTCACTCCGCGACGCCAATTCTTCCCAGCGGGTCGAATCGGTCGTCAGCTTTGATTTGATCCGAGCATGTTCCTGTGACAGTTCCTTTAATTTCACATAATCAGTCGAGGCAGCAATCATCTGCCCTTCAAGCGATTTTAATTGCTCTTCTCGATTTAAAATTGCCTTTTCCAACTCCGCAAATTCCTTGCGTTCGTTAAAACTCAATTTTTGCGACAGATTCGATTCCGTGGCGGAAACATCTTTTTTCTTTTTGGCGTCGAGGGCTTTTTTTATCTCTCCCTGCTTTTCCTTGTCCGTCTCCGCAATCTCAGCGCGAATCCGCTCGTAATCGGTATAATTTCCCGGATACGTTCTCAGCACGCCATCGCCCTCGAACGAAATCAATTGATCCACCGTCCGATCCAGAAAATACCGGTCGTGAGATATGATGAGCAAACTTCCGCCAAAACTGTCCAGAAAATCTTCCAGCGATTCCAGCGTCGCGATATCCAGATCGTTCGTCGGCTCATCCAGGATCAAAAAATTCGGATCTTTCATCAGTGTCCGAACCAGATAAAGCCGCCGCCGCTCACCACCGGAGAGCTTCTCAATGGGCGAATACATCATTTGCGACGTAAAGAGAAATTCTTCCATCGCCGCCGCGGCAGTCAGCATTTTGCCGTCCACCCCGCGAATCAATTCCCCGCCCTCCCGCTTCACATAATCAATGGCCTTCTCGAAAGGATTTAACCCCAAACTCTCCTGGTCGTAATACCCGAAATAAACCGTCTCGCCCACCACCACCGATCCCGAATCCGGCGGTAATTTTCCCGTGATCAAATTCGCCAGCGTCGATTTTCCGCACCCATTAGGACCAATAATCCCCAACCGCTGACCACGCTCGATAGTATACGAAAATTTCTCGATCACTTTCTTGCCGTCGAACGATTTGGCGATATCTTTTAACTCCACCACTTTCGTCCCTAGCCGGCGGGCGGATACTCCAAATCGAATCTCCTCCTTTGGCCGATAGAAAGAACTGCTCGCCATGACGCCGATCCGATCAATCCGAGCCTTTTGCTTGGTCCGACGGGCCTTGGCACCTCGTTTCAACCATTCCAACTCCTTCCGCAAGATACTCCGCCGCTTCGTTTCCTGCGCAGCGCACGCCGATTCCATCTTGGTCTTGCGCTCCAAATAATATGAAAAATTCCCCTCGTACTGCCGAAGCGTTCCCTGGTCGATCTCAAAAATCCGCTGCGTAACCCGATCTAGAAAATACCGGTCGTGTGTCACCAGCAGCACCGTCCCGTTATACTTCTGCAGATAGCCCTCAAGCCAGGCCACCGTATCCGCGTCCAGATGATTCGTCGGCTCATCCAAAATTAAAATATCCGATTCGTCCAACAGTACCCTCGCCAAAGCCACCCGTTTGCGGTATCCCCCTGAAAGAGTCCCCACCTTGGCCTCAAAATCCACTACCCCCAATTTCGTCAAAATCGTCTCCGCCCGGGTCTCATATTCCCACGCCGACATCGCGTCCATCTTCCGCGACACCTCGTCCAACCGCCGAAGCAGCCCTTCCTCCCCCGTTCCGTCCGCCAGCCGGTGTGAAATCAATTCATATTCCCGGACCACCGCCGCCATTTCGCTCGTTGAGAAAAAAATATGCTCGATCACGGTATGGTCCGCGTCGAACACCGGATTCTGCGGCAAAAATTCAATTCGCATATCCTGCCGCAACTCCATCCCCCCAGCGTCCGGCGTATCCAACCCCGCTAAGATTTTTAGCAGCGTCGATTTGCCCGACCCGTTGATCCCGATCACCCCCACCCGGTCTCGCCTCTCGATCCCGAACGAAAGATCGGAAAACACCTGCTTTAGCCCGTGGCTCTTTGTCAATCCCTGAACAGTTAATATACTCATAAAGTCCTATCTTGTTTTTGTGTGATTCGACAAACTTCCAATACGGAAATCGCCCACACCGCCAACCCGCCGGAAAAACGTCCGATCAGCGAAATTTTTTCCGTGGTCAGATGAAACGTAATAAATCCGAATAAGACCATCCAGAACAGCATCATCAGCCCCCGCATCGGTCGGCCCAGCAGAACATGCCCCGACCCGGGCACCACGACGGCCGAGGCGATCGCTACCCACGCTTTCATGGTTAATATCCTTCGGGTCGCGGCCAATGGTCAGCGCCGGCCTTGAGCAGCGTTTTGTAGTCCACGAATTTATACCGGTGCAACGTGAACCAGAGCGATGCCAAAAAGTAAAACACAAACCCCGACAGCAAATTGACCGCATATCCGAAATACATTCCTCCCAGCGTCACCATCGCCAACGTCAGCAGCAAAATCGCTGGAAACGGATGCCACGGCGCCACATAACCCCGCCGGATCGACCCCATCGGATACATCCTTCGAAATTTAAACATCATGTACGCGCAAAGCAGATAGACCAGGAGCGCTGAGAGAATGGAAAATGTAATCACCTGGTCGAGCAAGCCGGTAAATCCAAACGCCAGCGAGATCGGCAGCAAAAACAAAATCGCACGGTAAGGCGTATTGTATTTGGGGTGAACAACGGAAAACGCCCCGGGAATCAGCGTGTCCCTCGACATAGAGAACCACGCCCGGCTGGAATCGGTGATGCACCCATTGGCGCTGGCCATACAGGATAAAAGCGTCCCCGTAAAAAGCGCCGCCACGACAAACGGATTTTTCGTGGCAAGGGCGGCGTCAAAGAGGGGATACACGGATTCTCCGAGTTTCGCCGATGAAACCAACCCCGAACAAACGTACCACGTAATCGTCGCCCCGACCAGCAGCGTCACCATTCCCACCAACGCTCCCACCGGAAGCGACCGGCCCACCGAGCGGCATTCCTCCGCCGCCAATGCCGTTCCCTCGATCCCCAGGAAAAACCAGGTCCCGAACTGAAAGGCCGCGATAATCCCGATCCACCCGTACGGAAGACCGTTGGTCAACTCCGGCAGTTTCAGCAAACTCTGCGACGGATGATAAAACTTCGTGGAAAACAGCAAAATAAAAATCGTCACGTACGCGAGCGCCGTGATAACAAAATTAAACGTCAGCGTCGCGTACACCCCCCGATAATTCAAGTAGGTCAAAAACATCAGCGTCAGAATGACATACGGCAAGGCTTGAATCTCAGGGTGAAGCGATTTTAAAAGCTCACCCACCACCAACCCATCCGCCGCCTCCAGCATCACATACTCAAAAACCAGCATCAACCCCACGTTAAACGCCGCCAGCGGACCCAACAGATATTTCGCCATCGCGTACTGTCCCCCCGCCTCCGGAATCACCGACGCGATCTCCGTATTCACCATCACCAGCGACGTATACAACAGGCCAATCGCCCAGCAGGCAATAATCGCTCCCAGCGATCCCCCCTTGGCTACCGCGAAATTCCAGCCCATGAATTCCCCCACCAGCACGATCCCCACCCCCAACGCCCAGATGTGCGCCGGACCCAGCACCTTCACCAAATGAGGTGTTTGCTTCGTACCGATGCTATTGGCGTTCGTAGTTTCCTGGTTCATTGATTTTTATTTCTCTCTCCCGGATCGCCGGGCCTTTTCCACCCGGTAAAAATCCCGGGCCATCACGAAGAATAAAATTCCCGAAAGCCCCCACGCCGACCAGTTCATGATCCGCCAGATACTCATCTCAAATCGCCTCCTTTTCGTCTTCCACTGTCTTTTCCTCGGTCCCGTACACATGATCCACCATCTCTTTAAGTTCGCGGTCCGAATGACTCAGCATGTACGAAAGATAAAGTGCGAAAACAACCCCGACGATTAAAAACATCGGAAGGCTGAACGAATAATCCAAGCCCTGGCCCGATCCCGACCCCACCAGGACTTTTCCCCGCAGGAGCATCGTTCCCAGCAGCGTGACGAAGCAAAGCACCATGACGAATAAAACGTCGAACCACTGAACCAACGCATGAGTTTCCTTTTCCTGCTTTTTTTCCGATTTGATCATTTTATTCCTTCTTGGAATGTGTAAGGTGGGACAGGTCTTCGCGATACAGACTTTCACGATTCTTTTTAAGATGAACCAGCACCGCGACCAGGGCCGCCGTGGCAAAAACTCCCGCCAGCCCCGCGGAAACTTCCATGATAATTTTCACCACCACGCTGGAGGACAAATTGCTCGCCTCACGAAGAACAAAAACCAGAACGCTCCACGTAAGAACCAGAAAGCCCAAAATAGTGGCACAATCCAAAAGGTACATCCGTGCTATTCTTTTTTCCATGTTCGTATCTCAGACTAAAAAAATGCCGCTGACAATTACTGCGGCTTACTCTCTTTTAAGACTTCTTCGATTTTCGCCAATTCCTCCGCCGTAAACGCGGATTTTTCCAACGCGGCAACGTTTTCGTCGATTTGCTTAGGACTGCTCGCCCCGATCAACGCCGAGGTGACCCGTTTATCCTTCAACACCCACGCCAGCGCCATCTGCGCCAAACTCTGCCCACGCTTGCGTGCCAGGTCCGAAAGTTTCCCCACCTTGGCCATCACTTCGGGGGTAATCCGATCACGTTTTAAAAATCCATGCGGCTTGGCGGCCCGCGAATCCTCCGGAATCCCCTTTAAATATTTTTCCGTCAGCAACCCCTGGGCCAGCGGACAAAACGCGATACACCCCACTCCTTCCTTCTCCAACACATCCAACAATCCATCTTCCACCCAACGGTTCAGCATCGAATACGACGGCTGATGAATCAAACACGGCGTGTCCAGCTTACGCAATATCCCCACCGCCTCGCTCGTCTTTTCCGGCTGATACGACGAAATCCCCGCATAGAGCGCCTTGCCCTGCCGAACCGCCGTATCCAACGCCCCCATCGTCTCGTCCAGCGGTGTTTCAGGGTCGGGCCGATGCGAATAAAAAATATCCACATACTCCAATCCCATCCGCCGCAAACTCTGATCCAGACTCGCCAGCAAATTTTTCCGCGACCCCCATTCCCCGTAAGGCCCCGGCCACATCAAATATCCCGCCTTGGTCGAAATCACCAGCTCATCCCGATATCGTCCTAAATCTTTCTTCAAAATCTGCCCGAACGTCTCTTCCGCCGACCCCGGCGGCGGACCATAATTATTCGCCAGATCAAAATGAGTGATCCCCAGATCGAACGCCCGTAAAACCATCGCCCGGCTGTTATCAAATCGGTCCACATGTCCGAAATTATGCCACAACCCCAGCGAGATCGCCGGCAGTTTCAGACCGCTGCGTCCGCAGCGATTATATTTCATCCCCTGGTACCGATTCTCCGCTGCCAAATAGGTCACTTTCCAGTTCCTCCAAAAATCAAAAATGATGATTTGGGCATTATACCGTCACCCCAATAAAATTATAAATCAAAAATGTTTTCGTCCGCCCAGCCCCGTGCCTACCGTTCGTCCGATGGAAATGATCCGCCTTTTCATACAATTATGACATTCCTTCGCCGTCTCTCGGATACACGCCTTGGCTGGATAAATCTCATACTTCGACCGGTATTTCACCGGCGTCAAATTCGGCATCACCACGTTCGCCCCGCGGCAGAGGCCCAACTCCCGCCCCTCAGCCAAATTCAACGTCGCCAGCGCCGTCGTGCTCGGAATATTCGCCTGCGGACACGCTATCCTTGTCAGCGCAACCACCTTGTACGTCATCAACTCCGTATTCGGCACCTGCCCCTCGACAGGCTTTTCCCTCCCCAGCGGCGTATCCGGATGAGCGATAAACGGCCCGACCCCTATCATATCCAAATCCAATTTTTCAAACATTTCAATATCATCCGCCAGGTCTTCATACCGCTGGCCCGGTATCCCGATCATCACCCCGCTGCCAACTTCATAACCCAAATTTTTCAACTTCCGCAAAATCGCAAATCGATCCGACACCTTCCCCGCCAAGTGCGGATGAATCTTCTCATAAAGCGCCCGGTTCGAAGTCTCAAATCGAAGCAAATACCGATCCGCCCCAGCGGCCCGCCATGCCTTTAGCTCTTCCTCGTCCCGCTCACCCAAACTAAGCGTCACCGCCAACGGCGTCTTTTCTTTAATCGTCCTTACCACATCCTCTATCCACTGGGCCGTAATTCCCCAGTCTTCCCCCGATTGCAGCACCACGGTCCCATATCCAAACTCCACCGCCTGCCGAACACATTCCATTATCTCGTCTTTCGTCATCCGGTACCGCTCAATCTTCTGGTTCTCCGCCCGAATCCCGCAATACCAGCAAAGCCGGCTACAATAATTCGAAATTTCAACCAGTCCCCGCAAATGAACCGCATCCCCCACCTTCTCTTTGCGCACCCCATCGGCCTGCCGCCAGAGTTCCTCCAGCCGCCCGCCATCTTCCTCTTTCAACCAATCAAGTATCCTATGCCGATCCATCCAAAACCTCAGAAAACATAAAATCCGTACAGTTCAAAAATTCTACTACCACATACCCATATTGTCAAAATCTGTTATATTTATTTTCGTTCCAAACTACATAAACCATGACGCAACCCTATAAACTAAATAAGCTTATATCTCTTTCTGCTAACTATCAGTGGTGTAAACAACTACATTTTTATTTTTTCCAAAAAATTCCTTGACATTACCTCGAACAATGTTTATTATCTTGATAGATTTGATGAGCAATAAGACAGCGATTAGAAGGAAATAGTGTTTTTTGTTTAATCTATTTGTCTACTAATTAGATCATAAGATAAAAATACAATGGAAACATCAAAACGATCTTTGACAAAAGCGATCACTTGGAGCATTTCAGGTGCCCTTATACTTGGTGTCGTCAGCTACCTTGTAACACGAAACCTAAAAACAATGACCGGCATCACCACCATTTATTATCTCGCTCGATTTATTCTCTATTATTGCCACGAAAGAATTTGGGGAATGATTTTCTGGGGAAGGTCCAGACACCCTCTGGAACATCTCCAGGTCAAATCAGACCTGACTTCGGAAGATCACAAGATAATTCACAGCTTTTTTGAAAAACAGAATTTAATCGTCAAACAACCCGAATATCAAATTTAAGCACTCTTTATCAAGAAAGGAAAGAAATGATTACGGAACTCGCAAAAGAAGACATTAAAAGTTTAGTCGATGGTTTGAACTTCGCCCAGAAGGTTGACCGTTCGTTGTCGCTCATCGAACAGGCTTACAGGGAATTCGGCGACCAGCTCGTCGTGGCCAACAGCCTCGGCAAAGATTCCTGCGCCGTCTGGGACCTGGCCAAACGGGTCAATCCGGCCATCCGGGGATTTGTCGTCACCACCCGTTATAAACCAAAAGAAACCATCGATTTCATGAATCGTCTCGGCAAACAGTATCCGGAACTGAAAGTTTACCGCAACGATGAACCCATCCCCGACCAACTCTACCAGACCAGCCCCGACCGATGCTGCGATATCCTGAAAGTTCAGCCCACCCGCCAGGCGATTAGTGAAATGAACGTCGCCTGCTGGGTCACCGGTCTGCGCTGCACCGAAGGACGCACACGAACCGATTTTCAGGAAGTTGAGGAACGCGATGTAGGGCTTGTCAAACTCAACCCCATCCTCATCTGGCACGAACGCGAGGTCTGGCAATATTTGGCTTTATATGAAGTCCCGGTCAATCCGCTCTATAAAAAAGGGTTCCGCTCCCTCGGATGCGAACCTTGCACGCGAATCGCCAACGGACCCGACGAACGCGCCGGACGATGGATCGGAACGTCCAAATGCGGAGGTGAGTGCGGCATTCACACCCGACCACTCAAGGCCGGCAACCTGGGATAAAAATCCCATGCTTTTTTAAGAACTTGTGCTAAAATTCATCAGTAACCTGGCCACGTAAACCGCGTGGCCAGGTTTTATTTAAAAGAGAAACAATATGAAAAATACATATCAACTGCCCGAAGGAATCGCCGGCAACTTGGAAAACTTTCGGCAAGTCATAAATCAATATAAAACCGGTTCACTTCCCTACCCGCAGTTTCGCGCCATTCATGTCCCCTTCGGAATTTACGACGAGCGTCAACCCGGAAATTTCATGCTCCGAATCCGTCTGCCCGCCGGTTTGATCCTTCCTCATCAGATGCGAACTGTGGCCGCAGTCTCTGAAAAATACGGCGACGGAATTCCCCACATCACCACTCGCCAGGACATCCAGATCCACAAAGTCACTCTGGATAACATGGGTCCCGCCCTTTCGGAATTACTCCAAGCCGGATTAAGCACCAAAGGCGGCGGTGGAAATACCGTCCGAAACATCACCACCTGCCCACACGCCGGAGTCTGCCGAAATGAAGTCTTCGACACCACCCCTTACGCAACCGCCCTTACAGAGTTTTTGCTTACCAGTCCCGACTCCTTCGACCTGCCCAGAAAATTCAAAATCGCTTTCTCTGGCTGCCCCCACGACTGCGCCGGAGCCACCATCCACGATGTCGGTTTCATCGCTAAAAAACAGAATGGAAAAGGAGGCTTCCGCGTCTACGCCGGCGGCGGATTGGGCGCCGGTAAACGAATCGCCGACATCCTCGAAGACTTTATCCCCGCCGAAGATTTCCATCGCTCCGCTCAGGCTGTCAAAAAAATTTTCCACAAACACGGGGAAAGAAACAACAAAAACAGGGCTAGGCTTCGTTTTCTCGTCGAGCGAATCGGTCTCGACCAATTCCGAAAACTTTACCAAATCGAACTCGCCGAACTACCCAAACTTCCTCTGCAAATTCACCAGACTGCCTGTCACAAGTCTTCTAGCCCGTGTCTTAATGAATCTTTTTTACCTGATTTTGAACTCTGGAAAAAACGAAACACCAATCCCCAAAAACAACCGGACTTTTACATTGTTCAAATTCCTTTGCCGCTCGGTGACATCCCCGGAACAACACTCCTTGCCCTGGCCGACGTCGTTGAAAATCACGGCGAAGGATCGGTCCGCGCCACCGCCCACCAAAATCTGCTCCTCCGCTGGGTCCGGGAAAACGAACTTCCCACCCTCCATAAAAAACTAAGCAAACTTGCCTTAACGGACGTTCGCCCCTGCCCTTATCGAGATATCGTCACCTGTACCGGCGCCTCCACCTGCCGACTTGGAATCTGCCTCTCCCGCGGCTTGGCCCAAGCCATAACCAATAAACTCTCCGACCTCAATCTGGCGCTGCACGAGACTAATATCAATATACACATCAGCGGCTGTCCCAATTCCTGTGGCCGCCATCCCATCGCCGCCATCGGGATCATGGGCGCCGCCAGAAAAATCGGCCGGCATCTGGTTCCGCATTACATCCTGCATTTCGGCGGAACCATCCGCGAAGGTAAAACTCAATTCGCCTCTGGAAACCACGCCCTACCCGCCAAAAACATCCCCGACTTCCTTGCCGAGTTTCTGGAGGCGTTCACCCATTCCTCGCACTATCCGGCCTTTCACGCTTTCCTCGATGCCGACGGCCGACAAGTCATCGACCACCTTGCCGAAAAATTCAAAACCGTCCCCGACTTCACCCAAAACAAAGATTTTTACTGTGACTGGGGATCAACCACTCAATTTTCCCTCGCCGAACGTAGATAGTGTAAAATAATTTTGGGTGGCATGGCAGTGAGGGGGCGGGTAATTATTTTTAGTAACCGTGCAGGGCGGTAAGAAAAATTTCAACTCCGGCACAAAACAAATCAAACTGATGGTTTGATTGGCATGTAAACTCATTCTATCATTCTTGAGAATGTTAGAATAAGTTCCTCAACTCAAAACGAGCGCGAAATCCAACGAAATCACGGCCATTCCCAAATTACTGGAGATGTTGACGCTCAAGGACGCCACGGTCACCTTCGACGTGATGGGTTGCCGGAAAGAGATTGCCCGCAAGATCGTGGACAACGAGGGCCATTACTTGATGGCGTTAAAAGGGAATCAGGGTTCGCGCGGGAAATGCGGCGGAGAACCTGGCCCGGCTGCGACGAGCAGGTCTGATGCCGCTTAAGAATGAAAAAAGTGTAAGATCGGGATTAAAACAAAACGGCGAAAGGCTGGACAAAGGGGCCCAAACTTAAGATGGTGAACGCGAGTTTAGAAAGCATCCGCTCATAATTTGAGAAACTCAGCCTCTATGTCTTTCGTTAATTGTTTTAGAATTGGGGTAAATATTTTCTATTCGCATGGAGAAGTTTGTCCAGCAATTCGCCCGCGGTGTTCCAGTCCCGCACGAGCGGGTCGGTGGACATCGCTTCCAGTGCCAGCCGGCGGTCGCCTTTTCGGGCCGCTTCAATGACCACGTTCAGCCGCGCCGCGTGATGATTAAGGAGCATGGCCATTTCATCCGGCAACCTTCCGACGGTGTGTGGCACAACCTTGTCGGCGGTGATGGTTCCCATCGTTTCCACAACCACACCCCGAGGCAGATTCTCAATTTGACCAATGTTCGGTAAATTCACCACATCGACAATGGGTTTTCCGGACAACAGGGAAACCATCAGGCTGGACATGGCTTCACGCGACGGTTTAAGATCGACCAGGGAGGGATCGTTGGTGTATTTCCACACCTGCTTCTTGGCTTGGCCAAGCCATTTATAGCGATCTTTTATTTTCGTCAGCTTGACGGCAAAGGCCGCTCCATATCTGGTCTCTTTGGTCAGGACGTTCGAAAAAAATTCGCTGGTGTGACGGTCGCCGGGGTACATCATCAGGCCGGTCCGCCGGAAATACTCGAATTTGAAAACATGGTTGCCATGAGTCTCGGCATGGGTTAAATTCACGTTGGCCTTGAGCATTTTATGCTTGGGGTCTTTGGCGAGTTTATTGAAAATTTGAAATCCGTCGCGATTTTTATGCCTGGCGGAAAGAATGAACGCGAAATGGTTCAACCCCGCTACCTCAAAGCAAACGTCCTTCCACTCACATTTGAATTGTTCGGCCAGCAAACCCCACAGGGCGTAAAGCTCATGACAAAGGCCGATCGTTTTACACCCTTCCCGGCAAAGAACCTGGGTGAGGACCGTCATGGGATTGGTGATGTTAAGAACCCAGGCGTTGGGACAGTGTTTTTTGATGCTGGCGGCAAAATCAATAAAGACCGGAATATTTCGGAGTGCGCGGGAAATCCCGCCCGGACCCACAGTATCCCCGACCGGCTGATAAATCCCGTATTTATAGGGAATTTCCAAGTCCGCGCGCATCGTTTCCAGGCCACCAGTGGAAATAGTAATCACCACGAAGTCCGCATTGGGCAGGGCCTCATCGCGGTCAGTCGTCGCGTGCAGGGTAAAGTCGCACTTGGTATATCGAAAGAGGGATTGGCAATATTTTTCAAGGTCCTTCAAGGCTTTCTTGTCGATATCCACCAGCCACAATTCCGAACCCGCCAATTCGGGTTTAGCAATCATGTCACGAACCAGGTGTGGAGTCCAGTTGTAACTTCCACCACCAATCATTACTATTTTTGCCATAGGAAAACATCCTTCTCTATCTAATTGAAACGATCAATCGCATCAGTAAAAATATCAGAAACAATAGTGTATAACCTGATCTATCGCAGATTTGTAGCATTTTAAAAAAAAACTCAACCCCGTCCTATAATAGCATGGCCATGTGGGAGGCCCTTCATGGATGCGGGCACGAATGAGGCATGCGTAAATAAACCGCAGATTCGATTCACCGTGGGGAAGTCCCCGGACCGCTACGCTGGGATAGCCGGATAGACCTTAAACCCATTTTGCAGACGATTGTCGATAGGCCAGAGGTGTGGACTTTGTCACCTTTCGAAAAATCCGGTAGAAGAAATGGATGTCCCGAAACCCGCACTGATCGCAGACGGCCTTGATGCTCAAGTCGGTGGTTTTAAGCAGTACCCGGGCACGTTCTATTCGCTGTTGTGTAATGAATTCGATCGGGCTCAATCGCAGAGTTTGCTGGAAAAGCTTTCTCAGGTAGACCTCACTGATAAAGATCGCCTGCGCTAAATCAGCTACGGTCAAATTCGGATCATCCAATCGATTCTGGACCAGTTCTATGACGGGCCGTAAACGAAGATATTCTTTGTGGAATTCATTGTCAGGCAAATTGAGTCTGTCGCTATGATGTCGAATAATATAAAGAAGAACCTCTTTGATGGCGGATGACATCGCCCATCGCCAGCCGGGGGCTTTGAGGGCATATTCCCTGGCGATGGTCTGGGAAGACTCTGCGTAAGGGGCGTGGGGAGTCGATGGAAACATCCCTGATATTCCCAGAAGGAAGAGCATGTCAAGCTGACCATTGACTCTTGCCAGAAAATGAACGGTGGTTGTTCTAACACACACACCCTTGTCGGGCCAGGTTTCATGGCGGACGCCTTGGGGAATCATAAAAAGATCGCCCGTATTGAGTGTATATAAGTTTTCAGGTTCTCCAATCCAGCAGTGGCCAGAGCCTTCCTGAATCCAGTACCACATCGAATCGTTGAGCTGTCGCCGGCGCTGCATCCATGTCGCGGGACATCGGTATTCGATTCCGGAGATTGGGGTGATTTCGGTTTGCTCGATCTGCTGATCCAGGTGAACCGCGACCAACGACTTACGTTGTGCGATCTTCGTGAGGCCGCTCTGACGGTAATTTTTACCCATAGTTTCGAATTATACAATACTTAGATCGTTTTGTCTATTGATGATAAAGACGTTTGGTGGCAGAATGAAAAGATAGTCCTAAAATCTGGAGGAAGGTTATTATGGTGATAAATGAACGGGATGTGGTGCGGGAGCTAGCAAGGAAGGTCGCGGAAATCGCACTAGGTTCTGAAAATACGGCAATCCAAAAGCGATGGCGGGATGTTAATGCACTGCGAAAGCCCGATAGGGCACCTGTTTACTGTAGGCCGGTCGGTTGCTGGAGAGAAATTATCCCGCCCGATACGCTGGTATGTCAGGATCCATGGCTGCGAGGTTGGGAATATGAATTCCGACAACTCATCCACAAACATGACATAGATGATGATACCCCCGTGGATCCTTACTTTACGGTTTCTGCCCGGTTTGATATCGATCCCTCCAATCAATGGGGAGTGGAGATCAACCGACATCAGTCTCAATCGGCAGATGGGGCTTGGGGGTACGATCCCCCTCTTAAAACCGAATCGGATTTTGGAAAGTTGCAGATGCCCGTCTATCGATTCAACGAGTCTGCCAGCCAAATACTTCTCGATCGCACGAAGGTTTTGCTTGAAGATATTTTGCCGGTCAGGCTTCAGGTTGGCCCCGGCTATGACAGTGCCACCCTGGGCACCGCTGCAGCAGACCTTCGCGGCCTGGAACAGATGATGATGGACATGATGGATCAACCGACGCTGATGCATCAGTTGATGGCCCATCTGCAACAGGCCCGTCTTCGCCTGCTCGATGCCTGGGAAGCCACGGGAATTTTAACTCCCAACACTATCGGTCCTATGCTTTGCAGCGATCCTGTCGGCGATGTGCCGTCAACGGGACGCTACACCTTGAAAAATTGCTGGTGTGCGGGCAATTCCCAAGAGTTCGATCAGGTCTCGCCGGCGATGTGGGAAGAGTTTTGTTTGAACTACCAAAAACCCATTTTTGAGCGGTTCGGGCTAGTTTGTTATGGCTGCTGCGAAAATCTGACGAAAAAGATCGATGGGGTTTTGACGATTCCTAATCTTCGAATAATTGTCTGCAGCGCATGGACAAACATGGATGTGGTCCTGGATCGCACCGGAGTCAATTATTGCATCATGTGGCGGCAAAAGGCCGGCGATGTTGTTTTTCCGGATGATCCCAGTACCTTACGATACGCTCTGGAGGAAGGCGCCCGACGACTGCAAGGGCGAAGATATCAAATTGTGCTGCGGGAACTGCAGACCCTCTGTGGCCATACGGATCGTCTGCATGTCTGGACAAAGCTCGCGAAAGAGGTGGCGGCCAAGTACCAGTAAAATATGAAGGATGCACGTTAATGGATAATTGGATGAACAAACTAAAAATGGATATTCAAGCCGTCCACGTCGTCTTCAAGAGTCATTTGGACGTGGGGTTTACTAACTATGCACGGAAGGTGGTGCACGATTACCTGTTTAGATATATTCCGGGGGCGATTCACGTGGCTCGTGAGCTCCGCGAGTCGGGCCGGTCTGAGCGGCTCATCTGGACGACGGGTTCGTGGCTGATATACCATTACCTGGAAAAGGAATCGAAAACCAACAAGGACCTGTTGGTGCAGGCCATTATCGATGGCGATATTACTTGGCATGGACTGCCCTTTACGACGCACAGCGAACTGATGGATGAGAACTTGTTCCGTCATGGCTTAGGTTTGTCCAAAATTCTCGATCAGCGGTTCGGCAAAACAACGATTGCCGGAAAGATGACGGATGTGCCGGGTCATACACGGTCCATCGTTCCCTTACTGGCCGAGGCGGGAATTCAATTCCTGCACATTGGGATCAATCCGGCATCTACGCCTCCAGGCGTACCACCGGTATTTGTCTGGCGAGACCCTTCGGGCCGGGAATTAGTCGTCATGTACCACAAGGGTGCTTACGGTGATCTAATGACGGTGCCGGCAATGCCAGAGGCCGTGTTTTTCGCCCATGCCGGAGACAACCACGGTCCTCAGTCAATTCATGACGTCACCGCGACCTACGACGCGCTTCGTCGGCAATTTCCATCGGCCAAAATTTCGGCCTCCACCTTGGATGCCTTTGCCCAAAAGCTTCTGGTGATCAAAGACAAACTCCCGGTGGTAAACAAAGAGATTGGCGACACCTGGATCCATGGGATTGGAAGCGATCCGGGCAAAGTAAGACGGTTCCGCGAACTTCTTCGATTACGGAACGTATGGCTGGCGAAAGGACGGGCAGAGGAATTCAGGGAGGAATTCAAAAGTTTCAGCGACGCATTGCTTTTAATTCCCGAACATACCTGGGGCATGGATATAAAGACTCATTTAGCGGACTTTGCCCACTACTCCAACGAACAATTCCGCCGGGTCATGAAACTCGAGAAGTTTAAAAAAATTGAAGCTTCCTGGGCCGAGCAGCGGGGATATTTAACTCAAGCGGTAAGCGCGCTCCGGCATACGCCGATGATGTCCGAAGTTAATAAGGCTTTCAAAACCTTGACGCCCGTCTGCCATCGTTCCAGGGAATTTGAACGAGTCCGGCAAGCGGATACGCTGTTTGAAACGGACCGATTTGTCGTTCGATTCCATCCCATCACCGGCGAGATGGTCTATTTAAAGCTTCGCGATCACGGGCAGGTGTGGGCTGCCTCGCGCCGACGGCTGGGTCTATTCTGGTATGAAAACTTTTGCCAAGCGGATTATGATCGGTTTGTGGCCCAGTACCTGCGGCACCTTGAAAAGCACAGAGGTTGGGCCATTCCCGATTTTACCAAACCGGGCATCGGAAGAGTGGTCCGCTCCCATCGACGTTGGCAAAGCCAGTCATGCCTTCTATGGACCCGGAAAACCACCACCGGATTGGACTTTCTGCTGGAACTGCGGATGCCAGCCCATTGCGTCCAACACTTGGGTTGCCCTGGAAAAGTTCTGCTGGAAATCCGTCTGTGCGATGAGCGGACGAGCATTGCCTATAAGCTTCAAACATTTGAAAAAAACGCCTGTCGACTTCCGGAGGCAATGTGGCTGTCTTTTTGTCCCTGTACCTCCGCCCGCGGGGCCTGGACTTTGAATAAAATGAACCGGCAGATTTCTCCTCTGGAAGTAATCCGAAATGGGAACCGAAAACTGCACGCGATTTCTGATTATGCGGTCTATACTGATCGAGAGAATACCTTCCGCATGGAAACGCTGGATGCGCCTTTGGTGGCCCCGGGGCAACCTTCTCTATTGGACTTCAACAATCGCCAGCCGAACCTGCAAAAAGGAATCCACTTCAATTTATATAACAACGTCTGGGGAACGAATTTTCCCATGTGGTATAGTGACGATACTTTGTTCCGATTTGAAATCACATTTGTTTGAGATTTTCGTTTGGGATGACCGATTATGAAAAATATGCGAAAAATTGACGACATCGTGCAAAGATACAAAACATTTTACTCCTCCGATCAAGGGGCGTTGATGGTCTTGACGGACGTTGCAGCCGGGGCAGAAGATCTTCCGGAGGATATCCCGCTAAATCGGCTGGACTGGAAAGACGAGGCCGCGATCCGGAGATATGCCCGGAGTCATCTAAATAGAATCCGCGAGTCCTGGAAACGACAGCCGTTCCTGGATGATGATCGGATATTGTCCTTTCAAAACCTTGCCGGAACCGGGGCAATTGCTGCGGCCTTTGTGAAGGACCCGGTGGTTCATCACGAAGAGGATACCAATTATCTTGAGCCGCCCATTAAGGATTGGAACGATGGCGTTGATCGGATCGGCTTCGATCCCCGCAATCTGTATTACCAGGCGCAAATGGTCATGTTGCGGACCTACATTGAGGACTGGGACGGCAACTATGGAATCCTGCCTTTCACGCACTTTGACCCTTTCGATTTGGCCAACCAATTTCGAGGCAATAGTATTTTCTATGATCTTCAGGATGAAGCGGAGAATCTGCATGCCCTTCTGAGGCGCAATACGACATGCATCCTTCAACTCGAGCAGCACATGCGGGAGAATTATATTCGAGGGTATGATCTCGAAGGTATTTGCCTTGGTCTGTGGTGTCCGGCGGGAAACTACCTCTCTTGCGATATCGGCGACATGGTTAGTCGCTCGGCTCTTGAGGAATTCGGTCGGCCCTATTTTGACTCCATTGTTTCAGAATGGGGTGGGGCTTTTCTTCACCATCATGAACTGGGACTCCATCAGATTGACGTCTGGTCCGAAAGTCCCAAGCTGTCCGTTCAATTTTTGAATCGGGATCCCAATACAAAACACCTGGCACAAGCTCGGATAATCGATGAAGCAATTATTGCCTCAACCTTTCGTGTGCCTATTGCGTTCATTGCAGACTATGATGAGTTTATGACCGGCGCGGATTCCTGGTCAAAAGGGAAATTTGTCGTTCATGTAATCTGCGAATCCCCCGAACAAGCACGTATGGCGGTGAGGAAAGCTCGCTCATTGCGCGGATTCTGAAAACGAGGGCGTAAGTCCAGTCAAAAGGGATAAGCATTAAGCTGGACCCTCCTTAATGAGATTATGTCTAAAAATCTTCCGCAGGGCCAGGGCTGCCGGTTTGGGACGGCCATGAAAATCGACGATGGAAGTATTGGCCGAACAAGGATAACAATCGTGTCCCATCCAGATGATCACGCCGCCGCACTTCGGGAACCGGTCCTTGCAGGCCCTGACCGCAATGGTCAAGGCGTTTGCCTGCCGCTGCTGACTCCAGGCGACATACTCCGCCAGATCTTTCGGTTCACGTTCCTTTTCCTCCACAAACACGGGCCATTCGATCCACCAGGGGAGCGGACGCCGCCATAGGGGATTTTCCGCGCTCGCGGGAAAGGCCGGCAGATCGCCTTTAAAGTATTCAATGATGTCCACCGGACTGGCTCCGGGGGCACCGAGTTCGGACCGAAAGAGGGCATCGTCATTCTTCCAATATCGTATCCATTTGTCGTCCACTCGTCCTTCCACCTTCCACGGCCCGTGGACATCCCAATGCACGTTTTTGCCAAAATCCTCTTCCACACCCGAGGTTCGCGGCCCGGAGGGCGAACCCGAGAGGCATCGCCGTCCCGGGTCCAGTTCCGAAACGATTTTCTTGAATCTCCGCAACAAGGGGTGGCTAAAATCGACGGGTTTGTTGCTTCCCACCTTGTTCCCGCTCTGATCGCCCAACAGTTCGTTGCCTCCGCACCACAGGAAAAGCGAGGGATGATGCTGCCGGCGGACGATAAATGACCGGGCAATTTCCGAAAGTTCGGCGATGCTCTTTTTGTCTTCCGGCGGCCAGTTGTCTGCGCCCGACGAGGAGAGCGGAAATTCCTGCCAGACCAGGAATCCCATCTGGTCGCACATTGAATAAAAGACTTCCCGTTCCAGAATTCCTCCGCCCCATACGCGAAGGACATTCACTCCCAAATCGCGATACACCTCCAGCCGTTTACGATAATCATCAGGGGTCACCTCGGCAAAATTCGCCAGAATGGGAACCCAATTGATCCCCTGCAGAAAAATCGGCTTACCGTTGACCACGCAGAGCCACGGGTCGGCATTTTTCGGGGCGTCTTCACACCGCTTCCATTCGATTTGCCGGAATCCCACCGGCCGGGCGACGGCGTCGTTCTCGGTTCCTTCTTTATCCAACAGTCGGCAATGCAGTGTATAGAGAGGCCGATTACCCTGACCGTTGGGCCACCAGAGTTCGATCGGCAAATCCGTCCACGTTACACCCGCCGCCAATTCGGAACCGTTCACATCCTGTGTCTTTAGAATTCTTCCATCCTGCTCCAGCGACAACCGAACTACCGCGTCCGCTTCTCCCAGGACCGAGCCTGCCATCCAAGCCTCGCCGGTTCTTGTTCGGTAATTGGTTGTGGTGGTGCAACGGAATTCCTTGATCTCCCATCCACGGCTGGCCTTCAGAAAGATTGAGTCCCAGATCCCGATCTGCACCAGCCGGCCCACCCAGTCCCACAGGTAATTGAATCGCACTTTCCATTCCGTCATCTGCGAAGTGAATCCGAATTGCCCCAGCCACCGCGGCGGACAGTCGAACACGATCTGCAGAAAATTCTTTTCCTTGGCCAAATGCGGGATCAGGGCAAAGGTGTGCGGCACGTGAGAGCCTTTGAAGGTTCCCACTTCTTTGCCGTTGATAAGGACCCACCCGGAATAATCCAGTCCCCGGCAGACCATATACAAGGCCGTGCCGTCTTGGATCCATTCATCGGGGATCACGGCCTCGTACATCCAGTGCCGGTTTTCCACCCACTCGCACTTGCGGGCATTCAACCCTTGGTTCCAGTCCGGAATAATACCTTTTTCCCGTAACGACCACTGCACCGATCCTGGAACCTTGGCTGTAATAGCTGGAACTTCCGGTATTTGCGATAAAGTCATATCCGGCCGTTGTTCCAGTCGCCAGATATGCGGAATCCAACCCGTCAATTTCCATTCCAGCTTTGATAAATCATAATAGTGTATTTTTCGCAATTGATCCATTGTGATCCTTTCTCAGAAACCGCCTTCAAAATAAGTAGATTTCAATGCTAAACCCGTCGGCATAATTTGATGGATAGGGGATCTCCCCCCATTTCTTCAAATAAAACGAGGGTATTGTGGTCGTTAAGCCAGTCGGCCGGCACATGATAATACCGTTGCGTGGGCTTACCAGTCCCGATATCCTGTATCCCTTGTTGTTTGAGCCGCTCCGGGGTCTGGCCAACGGCAGGGGCCAGCCAGTAGCGGCACAGGCATCGGCCGTTAAGCCAAACCAAACCTTTGTTCATTCCCTGAAGGTCCAGAGTCCATGGGCCTAGGCCCTTTGGCCGATCGAATAGGGTCCGCCACCAACTCAGGGGCTTACTACGACCAGCCTTCTTCTTCCAAGGGACCAGGTCTCCCGCCTCCTCAAACACCCGCCATCGCTCGCCCGCCAAGCCCGGCTGAATTTGCCACGGACCGCCGATCGGGAGATCCTTCCACGTTACTTTTCCCCACAACCCTTTGCGTTCATTGACCATATTTTCCCCGCCGATCAGCCAATCTCCTTTGATCAGGCCCAACCCGCAGCATAGCAGCGATAACTCATGGGTTCCTGCTTTCAGGTTCAAAGGGAAGGACTGCGTGAAATTCGGCCCTGACATAGGACCACGCTCTTCAACCAAAGGGTTTGCCGTCCAGGCCACCAGTTTCTCATCCACGTAGACATAAACAAAATCCGCCACGCCCGTCAGGCGTAATTCCCCGGCCCCCGCATGGTGCGGAGACACCGCGAAGTTCGTCGAATACCGGCAATAATCGGTCTTGTCGAGGGTGAAGGTCAATTGCTCCACGGGTACATTAACCGTAATGACCGGGGCAGAATTCTTTTTCAGTTCCCTCCATTGGGTAAAGGCGGAGAATGTTTTTTTCAAGGGCTTCATTTTTCTCCGTACCGTCGAATCGGTGGAAATCTCGGCTGTATTCATAAGGACCTTCCCATCGGCTAGGAGGATCACCGATTGTCCCGCCAGCAAATACTTGTTTTCTCGGTACTCCACTTTCGCTGGCGCACAATCGTCGTTGCACAGGAAGATCAGCGGTTCATAGTCGTAGGCGACCTGCTGGGGCCCGAAAACCTTCGGCTGCGGCGGGTCGCGGCGGAGCAACTCATCCGAAAATTTCCAAAGGATATGGTGCAGTCGGGACAAGTGATTATACTTCGTCGTGACCAATCCGTATTCATCGAGGGGGGCATCAGAATCGTAACTTGTCGTCTGCAGGAACATTGCCTCACGGCCAAAATTCGTCCCCCCATGCCACATGTAATAATTGTTGCCGGTTCCTCCCCCGGCAAAAAATCTCGCGGCGGCGTAAGCCGTGTTTTCCGCAGAGCGAACATGATGCGGATATCCATAGGTGTCGTACCATGCCTGCCAGTTTTCCGACCATACTGCCGGCTGGTCCGGATGCTCCATAAAATGTTTTTCGAGCAGCCGATGACCAAACCAATCGTTGATGGTCTCGATCGCTCCGGGCATTCCCCCAAGGCACATTACCCAGGGTACTCCCAGGTTCTGAGCCAAGCCCAGATTAATCGCCCAGGTCAAATATTTTTGCCCTTCTTGCCCGTACTGGCTTGCGATGAGGGCATATTCATTTTCAATTTGGGCGAGGATGATTGGCCCGCCATTGGGGGCAAATTCTGGCCGAAGGTAATCGCAGAGAAACCGAACCCACTGGGCCATCTCCCGTTTGAACGGCTCGTTATTTGTTCGCATCTGAATCCCAGGCTCGTCCCGCAGCCAGGAAGGAAATCCCCCATAATTCGTCTCCGCGCAGATAAAAGGTCCGATCCGCAGGATCACGTGCAACTCGCGCTCCTGGGCCAGTCGGCAGAAATATTTCAAGTCCAGCCGGTCGGAGAAATCATACACCCTGCGCTGTTGTTCATGAAGATTCCAGAAGACATACGTCTCAATGGCGTTTAACCCCGCCTTCCGGCTAAGATCCATCAGCCTCGGCCACATTTCCCGGCTGCTCCGGGGATAGTGGATCGCCCCGCTCAAGAGCAACGTCCGTTTTCCGTTGATCGTCACTGCTCGGTGATCGTAACTGACTGCGGTCATTAAATGTCCTTTTCTGCAACTTGCATAACCAAGACTGGTTTATCCATTTGAAGGCGATCGTAGCGTATCGATCCACTGCTTCAAATAATCAACAGTTAGAAAACAAGCATCTTCCATCTATCGTCAAACACAGACGAGATGCCTTGATCAAATTCTTGCCGAAAAGCCTCTTTAAAAAAATGGGAGGCTCTAAATATAATACTTGACTATTGATGTAAAATCAATTACAATACCAGTGTAACGTTCAGGTAAACGTTACACTTAAAATGTAATATTTCACGATGAAGAAGAGATCTTTTGCAACAATTCGGGACATGGCGTCGATGTCCGGGCGAATGGCCGTCCCGGGTGATCGACTGAAAGTGCGTGGATTTTCCAATTGATATCCCCACGGCCCCGAATTGCTTCAAGAAACGGTTCTCGCACCCAGAGATATGGGAGGCCTTGGGTCCGAGCCTTGGTCCACGGCATCTGTCTGTTACAGCACCTTGACCGCTCTGGAGCCATACGCCCCTGCTAGCGCAAGGGCATCGAGGTTCAGAAGGTTTTTGCCATGGTGGCCTTTGACGAGCTTTGGGAGCGGGCGGAAATCGCGTATCTGGCAAGGCCGTTCCAGCAAGATTCTACCGCTCCGATTGAATGTCCGGGAATCCATTTTCAAAATGCTCTAACGAGATTTCAGTTTCAATTCCTCCGGGTTGTGTTGACCCGGAGGGGTTGAAACAAAATGTGTAACTAGGGAGTACGAAAATGAAAAAGGTGGTTCTGTGTCTGATCGGTCTTGGGATGGCGTTGACATTCCCAACGCTTGCGGCGGCAACGCCGCCCGCCCTGATCTTTGGGGCGGATTACAACTACAGCGGGATAGTCAAGGCCAACGAAAGCATCACGGGGAATACGAACGTCCGCGCCCTTGGGAGCGGCTCGGAAGATTCCTTCGGTTTTTCTTTTCAGATCGCCGACGGGAAGTGGGGCGGCGGGATGGAGGTGCTTCCGGAGCAATACAGCAGCCGCGTCCGCTATGATGTTCCAGACAATTTCAGCACCAGCAACGGAATGGTGGAAGTCTGGTTCAAGATGACGGGAACAAACAACAGCGATACCTACCTGATCGACCTGGGAGGCGGAAATTATCTGAAGTGGGAGGTTTCGAGTTTGGACCTGGTGGCGGTGCTGGCGGGGGCGACGGTGCGGTACCATGTCGGAAGTATCGACGATAACGCCTGGCACCACGCGGCCATGTCCTGGGGCGACGGCGGCCACTGGAAAACCGGCAAACGGCTGTGGTTCGACGGCTATGAACGGGCGTGGAACACCGGCCATACGACCGCCTTGAGCGGGGTGACGCACATCGGCGTGGGCGCGCCGAGCTATGGTGGGGTCACGGCGATTATCTACGATGAACTGCATGTCTACGATGTTGGCTACAACGATTTGGTGTACTTTGCTCCGAACCAAGGCGAGCCGGGATACTACGGTGAGGTGGAGCCTCTGGCCACGCCCTATGCAAACCCGCCCGCCCTGATCTTTGGGGCGGATTACAACTACAGCGGGGTGATCAATGCCAACATGAGCATTAATGGAAGCACCCTGCTCCGTCCTGATGGCTCGGGGGAAGAGGATTCTTTCGGCGATCTGACCTCGGAGGCCACCGGATACGGCAAGTGGGGCGGCGGACTCCGAATGGGGCCCAGCAACTGGAACAGCCGCGCCCGCTATGATGTTCCCGACAATTTCAGCACCGCCAATGGGATGGCGGAGGTCTGGTTCAAGATGATGGGGAACAATGACAGCGATACCAACCTGATCGATCTTGGAGGTGGGAACTTTTTACGCTGGGAGGCCTCGAGCGGAGATTTGGTGGCCGTATTGGCGGGGGCAACGTTGCGATACAACGTCGGACAAATTGACAACGATACGTGGCACCACGCGGCCATGTCCTGGGGCGATGGCGGCCACTGGAAAACCGGCAAACGACTGTGGTTCGATGGCTATGAGCGGGCGTGGAATACCGGCCATACCACCGCCCTGAGCGGCATATCGCATGTCGGTGTGGGCGCGATTAGCTACGGCGGGAACACAGTCATTATGTTTGATGAACTGCATGTTTACGATAGCGGCTACAACGATCTGGTGTACTGGTCTCCGAACCAGGGCGAGCCGGGATACTACGCGGAGGTTGGACCCTTGATACCGCTTACGTATTCCATCAACACCGCCGCAGGTACACCCTTTAGTCCGGGCGTCCGAGGCCACCATCCTGAATGCATCGGGGTCCATCGCGGTGAATACACCACAGGAATTCCGAAGCTGTTGCCGGTTTCCGACGGCACGTTCCTGCGGGGCCTAGCGGCGGGCTTGAAGGCCGAAACCTACGACTGGCGCAACCGCTTTGAGTATGGCGTGCCGGCCAACGGGCTGGGTCAGCCGACGATCGAGTTTCTGCGATACCAGCGGGACCGGAATTCCAGCATGATCAATACCGTCAACACCCGGGGCCTGACGCGGCAGGTGGGACAAACGTGCGAGTATTATGATACGCGTCTGTCCACGCTGGTGAGCCTGGCGACCGACTGGGTGCGGTACACCAACCACATCGTGCAGACGTACCGGCTGGGTGATACGATTTCCGACCCGAGAGATGCGGGCATTGTCAACTCCCTTTCCTGGAAAACACAAGGGGATACGTCCGATCAATTCGAGCCACTGCTTTTCCCCCAGGAAGCCGCAGTGCCCAAAGTGACGTATTGGGAGATCGGCAACGAACCGTCGATGAACTTGTCGGCAACTAATTCCTACACCCTGACCCCTGCTCAATTTCATGATCGGTACGCGGCGATCGCGGCGGCGATGAAGGCCGAAGACCCGACCATCAAGGTCGGCCCCAGTGACCTACCGGGTGGCGATTACATCAATGCGGTCGTGTCGGATCTCAGTTTGCCCGTGGACGTTGTCTATTACCACACGGTCTTCCGGGGCAACCTTGGGACAACCAATGTGGACGACATTATATCCCTTCTGAACGGTATCTACTGGGATGAAAGGAGCGTTATGGACCCGATTGTCGCCATCATTGCCGCCAGCGGACGTGATCCCGCGACCATTCCCCTGGCGATTACGGAATGGAACCCGGACTATGCCTATATGGATGCCCCTTCGATCGGACGCATGGCGCAAGCTCTGGGATGCATGCAGGCGGTCTTCAGTTTTGCTCGGATGGGGATATTCGATGCCAATTACCTCAAGTGGCCGGCGGATACCCGGGACGGCATGGAGTACCCGGTTTACAAGGCTTGGCAGGTCCTCAACGACCACATGGGCGACACATTGGTTGACTTCTGGAACGAAGCGTGTTTCCAACTTTATACCACGAAAGATAACGCGACGGGCCAAGTGGCGGTCTGGGGCCTGAACTTCAGCAATACCACCGACAAGACCATGCAGATATCCCTTGACCAACTCCCGCCAGGAGCGACCAATGTCACATGGAAGCATCTGGGGGCACTTTCCGGTCTCTCCACATTATTGACCGGGAATATTTCTGCGTACGATGCGGGTGGCCCTCAGGTGAATGTGGATTGGAAGACTTGGGATTTAAGCGGCATCTCGACCTCAAGCCTGACGTTCCATGTTCCCCGCGCGAGCATGTGCGTGCTACTAGTCGGTTCACCGTCATTGAAGGTCAGCCCGCAGACCCAGACGGTCTTCTGGCCGGCCGCGCAATTCAACATCACCGTGAACAATTCCGGGGCTGGAACCCTGGATTGGACTGCCGCAGTCATCTCCGGAGCGAGCTGGCTTTCCATTGGCACGACCAGCGGGACCGACCACGGGACAATTACCGTCAGCGCCGATGAAAACTCCACCGCTGCCGCCCGAACGGGAATCATCCGTGTAACGTCCGGTGCCGTATCCAAAGACGTGACGGTGGTGCAATCCACCATGCCGCCGACTTCGAACATCACTTCGCCGCTCCAGGACAATACGTCCACCGCTCCGGCTACTATTGCCATCACGGATAATGCCACCGATAGCAACGGCACGATCAACAAGGTGGAATTCTACAACAACGACGTCTTGCTGGGCACAGATAACAACAGTTCCGGCGGATGGACCTACAGTTGGGCGAACGTGGCGGCCAGCGGCGACCATGGAATCAGTCTGACCGCGAAAGCCTACGATAACGACAACATGAGTACGACGTCCAACCCAGTCACCATTACCGTCACTGACAGTGCCCTCAAGTGTTATTGGAAGCTCGACAATACGAGTGGCACTACGGCGGTCGACTCATCGGGCATCGGCAACGTCGGCACCACGTACAACAGCCCAAGTTGGGTGACGGGAAAGATAAGCAACTGCCTATCTTTTGATGGTTCCAACGATTACGTCCAGAAAACCAGTGCTTCGAGTCTGCCGGCCGCCAACGCCAACCAGACCGAGTGTTTCTGGTTCTATGTCTCAAGTAACCCTTCAGCCAAGAAGACCGCTCTGGCTGTTACGGGCAGTTCCTCAGCCGTCAATATCGGGTTTGTGAGTAGTAGCGGGATGAAGTTCGGAGTGTGGAAGTATAACAACACCGTCCTGGTCAAGGCCGCCATGCCCGCGGCCGGGGCCTGGCATCATGCTGCCTACACAAAGAGCGGCAGCACCAACACCTTGTACATCGACGGTTCTCCGGTAAATACCTCCACCACGAGCACCAATACGGCGTCGGCGACGACAATCAACGCCGGACGTACTGCCAGCGGCGCGTACTATTGGCCTGGTAAATTGGATGAAATCCGCATCTATAACCGAGCTTTGTCGGCGACGGAAATTGCCGCCTTGGCGCAAGGCAAACAATAGAACGGACCAATACTGTTCATGCTTATAAGTAGGCAATCAGCAGTGTAGCCGAAACTAAGCAAGACGATCAAAACGGTGGGTCGAAAGACCTGCCGTTTTCTTATTCCAAGATCGATTTGACCATCGTTCAAATTCTGGGACTTAAAAGCGCGTAAAGACTTTGCATTAGACGTGAGTTGTTTAAAATGCCATCTCTCAAAATTGTACTGATAATATATTGTCATTAATATGCTTAAAAAAATCTCGTAACCGTTCAGGCCACCTTCCGTCATTGCGAGCGCAGCGAAGCAATCTCGTAATGACGCCGGTTAATGAAGGAACGAGATTGCTTCGTCGCTGCGCTCCTCGCAATGACCACGAGGTGGTCTGAACGGATACAAAATCTTATGCCCCAAAAAAAAGGAATATTCGAAAAATTAAGGGCTTGACTTTTATCGCAAAAGAAATTATATTGGATAGTGTAACGTTCAGGTGAACGTTATATTGTAAAGGTAATGTTCCACCATGAAGAAAAGTTCTTTCGCGACAATTCGGGACGTAGCGGCGGCGGCTGGGGTGTCCATGACCACAGTGTCAGACATCATTACGGGGCGATCTGATCGGTTTAAGGAAGAGACATTAATGCGGGTCCGCAAGACGGCGGAAAAGCTCAGTTACCGGCCCCATCTGGGGGCTTCGGCGATGCGAAGCCAACGGTTCAATACCATCGGTCTGATCCTTTCGCAGTCACCGTTTTACGAGGCCAAATTAGTTGAGGGCGTGGATGAAGTCGCTCATGCCCGGGAACTCGGGCTCATGCTGGTTCACATCGGCCCTGCGGAAGAGGATTTGCCGAGCTTGGTTACCCACAACCAGGTGGATGGGTTGATCGTGGACTGGACCTCTCCGAAGAAGATCGGAGTGGCAATTGAGAACTATCGTATTCCCGCCGTCTGGGTCAACAACGATCAGCATGCCCCGGAGAACTGCATCTGGCCGGACGACGAGGCGGGCGGGCGAATGGCCACGGAACATCTGATTGCTCTTGGTCATCGGCGAATCGCATTTTTGCGAGTTCCCCAGGCCATGCACCCTAGTCAGGAATTTCGATTGAAGGGTTATTGCCAAGCGTTGACCGAGGCGGGTTTGGAGCCCCGGGTGATCGACTGCGAGTGCTTGGATTTTCCCTTGGATATACCCACGGATCCGAATTGCTTTAAGAACCGGTTCTCACACCCGGAGATATGGGCGGACATGGAAACGGGATCCTGGCCCACGGCGTTTGTCTGTTACAGCACCTTGACCGCCCTGGAGCTATACGCCGCCTGCCAGCGTAAGGGCGTCGAGGTCCAGAAAGCCTTCGCCGTGGTGTCCTGTGACGAGCTTTTGGAGCGGGTGGAAATCGCGTATCCCGCCATCACCACCGTGGTGGTGGACCATGCCCTGATGGGGCGTCTGGCCGTGGACATGCTCTGCGAACGGATCGAAAACAATGGCAAGGCCGTTCCCAGCAAGATACTGCCGCTCCGATTAAATGTCCGGGAGTCCAGTTTCAAAATGCCCTAACGAGATTTTAGTTTCAAATTCGCCGGGTTGTGTTGATCCGGAGGGGTTGAAACAAAATGTATAACAAAGGAGTACGAAAATGAAAAGTGTGGTATTGGGTCTGATCGGTCTTGGGATGGTGTTGATATTCCCGACGCTTGTAGCGGCAACGCCGGACTACCTGGTCTTTGGGGCGGATTACAACTACAGCGGGGTGGTCAACGCCAACGAAAGCATTACGGGAAGCACGGTGATCCGTCCGCAGGGATTAACTGACGGCGATTCCTTTGGAACGATCACTCAGGTCGCGGGTGGGAAATACGGCGGAGGGATGTTGGTGGCACCCAACGAGAATAATCAGCGAACCCGGTATGATGTGCCCAGCGGGTTCAGCACCAGCAACGGGATGGCGGAAGTCTGGTTTAAACTCGAATCGGCCGATAAGATTACTCTGCTCGATCTGGGTGGGGACAACCTTGTGCGGTGGGACCCCGGCAACGGCAACCTGAACACCTATTTGGGTTCGGCTGGCCTGTACTGGTACGCGGGGAATATCGCCGACGGCAATTGGCACCACCTGGCCGTGAGTTGGGGCGACTCAGCCAATTGGAAGAAAGGTAAACGGGTGTGGTTCGACGGTGCGAACGTGGCTTGGAACGATGGCGATTACTCTCTCTTGAACCCAACTTCTTATATCGGCACCCAGGAAGCAAATGCTGCCGGGGGCGGGAACGTTTATTTTGATGAACTCCATGTCTATGGTCCAGGCTGGCAGAACCTCGTGTACTTTGCTCCGGGCCAAGTCGCGCCGGGTTACGTCGGCGAAATCACCGGGTTGGCCGCGGCCGTACCCGAGCCGGCAACCTTGATTTTATTGATGTCGGGATTAGTCGGTTTCATCGTCCGCAGACGAACCATCGCATAAGCTAAAAACGATTTATCAGCCGGACCGCCTTCGCAAGCGATCCGGCTCTTTGAGGCACGTGTCCCAGATCGGTCCGAGGTTGTCGCCTCGGCGAAGCAAGGTATATAATTACATAAAGGAGAATCAAGATGGGTACGAGAAAAATTGGTTATGGAGTGATGTTGGTGTCCTTGTCGATCATTCTTGCCCACACGGCGGTTTCGCAAGCAACGCCGGATTATCTAATCTTTGGGGCCGATTACAACTACAGCGGGGTGGTCAATGCCAATGAAAGTATTACTGGAAGCACTGAACTCCGGCCGGAGGGCTCGGGGGGAGGAGACTCCCAAGGTACGATAACCCAGGTCACCGGGGGAAAATACGGAGGGGGTATGTTGGTGGCCGCCATGGGGAATGATCAGCGGACGCGGTATAGTCTGCCCAGTGGGTACGACGCTTACAACGGGATGGTGGAAGTCTGGTTTAAAACGTCTAATGCGGACGATAAGCTTACCCTGCTCGTTGTGGGTGAGGACAACCTTGTGCGCTGGGATCCAAGCACTGGCAACCTGACTGCCTACCTAGGCTCGGCCGGCATGACCTGGTACGCGGGGAATATCGCCGACGGTAATTGGCACCACGTGGCCTTGAGTTGGGGTGATTCCGCCAATTGGAAGAAAGGCAAACGGCTGTGGTTTGACGGTGCAAACGTGGCGTGGAGCGATACGAACTACTCCGTCATGAACCCGGCTACTTATCTCGGTACTCAAGAAGGAAATGCCGCCGGTGGCAATGGAGACGTTTATTTTGATGAGCTGCATCTCTATGGTCCAGGCTGGCAGAACCTTGTGTATAACTTGGGCGGAGCGCCGGGTTATTTCGGCGAAGTCGGTCCGTTGGCCGAGGCCCTCCCGGGAACAACCCCGGTGGGTATGGTCTTTGGCGCCGATTACAATTCCGCCGGGATCATCAATGCCAATACGAGCTCAACGGCCAGCAAGAACGTCCGTGCCCCTGGGAGCGGACCGGAAGATTCCTACGGTCTTTCTTTCCAGCTTGCCGACGGGAAATGGGGCGGCGGGATGAAGGTGCTGCCGGACCAAAGCAACAGCCGCGTCCGCTATGATGTTCCAAGCGGTTTCAGCTCCGACAACGGGATGGTGGAAGTCTGGTTCAAGATGACGGGAACCAACAACAGTGACACCAACCTGATCGACCTGGGGGGCGGGAATTTCCTGCGGTGGGAGGTTTCCAGCGGAGACCTGGTGGCGGCGATGGGGGCGGCGGTAGTGCGATACAACGTCGGGCGAATCGACGACAATACCTGGCACCATGCGGCCATCTCCTGGGGTGCAGGCGGCACATGGAAACGGGGTAAACGACTGTGGTTTGATGGTGCGAACCGAAATTGGAACGATGGCGACTTCACCCCCTTGAGCGGCGTGACGCATATCGGCATAGGTGCGCCAGGCTATGGCGGCGGGGATACGGCAATTATTTACGATGAGCTTCATGTCTATGACGTTCGCTACAATGACTTGGTGTACTTGGCTCCGAGCCAAGGCGAGCCTGGATACTCCGCGACGATTGGTCCCTTGTTTCCGGCTCTTGCCACCCCAACCACGGTCTATACCATCAACACCGCCGGGGGCACGTCCTTTAGTCCGGGCGTCCGAGGTCACCATCCCGAATGTGTCGGTGTCCATCGCGGGGAATACCTCCGGGGCATTCCGAAGGTCCTGGCGGTCTCGGACGGTACGTTCCTGAGGGGTCTGGCGGCCGGGATGAAGGCCGAGACCTACGATTGGCGAAACCGGTTTGAATATGGTGTGCCCGCGAACGGACTGGGCCAACCGACGATTGATTTCCTGCGTTATCAACGGGATCGAAACTCCACGATGATCAACACCGTCAACACCCGGGGCTTGACGCGGCAGTCGGGAACGACCTGCGAATATTACGACACGAACATTACTACCTTAACGAACCTGGCCGCTGATTGGGTTCGCTACACTAACCACATCGTGCCGACGTATCGGCTGGGCAATACGATCACCGACCCGAGAGACGCGGGGATTCTCAACTCCCTTTCCTGGAAGACGGAGGGTGATACGGCGGATCAATTTGAACCCCTGCTTTTCGCCCAGGAAAGCGCGGTCCCCAAAGTCATGTACTGGGAGATCGGAAATGAACCATCCTCGAACTTGTCGGCGACCAATTCCTATGTGTTGACCCCGGCCCAATATCGGGCTCGGTATCAGGCAATCACGGCGGCGATGAAGGCCGAAGATACGACCATCAAAGTCGGTCCGAGCGACGTGACGGCCGGAACTTACATTGACGAGGTCGTGTCGGATTCTTCTTTGCCGGTGGACATCGTTTATTATCACGCGACCTTTAGCGGCGATCTCGGGTCGCTTACCGATTCAAGTCAAATTCAAAACTTCTTGAACAACATCTATAGCGGTCAGCAGAGCCTCAAGAATGGGATTACGTCGATCATTTCCGCCAGCGGGCGAGACCCTGCAACCATTCCTCTGGCGATTACGGAATGGAACCCGAACTATTCATTGGCGGATACCCCTTCTGTCGGACGCATGTCGCACGCTCTGGGGTGCATGGAGACGGTGTTCAGCTTTGCCCGGCTGGGAATCTTCGATGCCAATTACCTCAAGTACCCGGCGGATTGCCGGGACGGGATGGAGTACCCGGTCTATAAGGCTTGGCAGGCTCTCAACGACCACATGGGCGATGTTCTGGTGGACGTCCATACCGAAACCGATTTCCGGATGTACACGACGAAAAACAGCGCGACGGGCCAGGTGGCGGTCTGGGGCTTGAATTTCAGTGACGCCAACGACAAGACCATGCAAATTACCCTCGACCAACTACCACAAGGTGTTACCAATGCCACGTGGATGCGTTTGGGCGCCCTCTCCGGGACCAGCACGTTGCTGAGCGGAAATATATCTTGGTACGATGGCGGCCCTCAAGTGGACGTGGACTGGCGGACGTGGGACGTGAGCGGCATCTCGACTTCGAGCCTGACGTTCCAGGTTCCCCGCGCGAGCATGTGCGTACTGGTGGTGGGAACCTCGTCGCTAAAGGTTTCCCCGCAGACGCAAACTGTTTTCTGGCCCGCCACCTCGTTTGCGGTGACGGTTGGGAATACCGGAGGCGGTGCCCTAAGCTGGACGGCCCAGGTAATTTCTGGAACAGACTGGCTTTCCATTAACGTGGCCAGTGGGACCGATCACGGGACGATTCTCGTGACCGCCGCACAAAACTCCTCCGCTGCCCGAACGGGAATCATCCGCGTGACGTCCGGTTCCGTATCCAAAGACGTTACGGTGGTGCAGGGCGGGCCCGTGACCATCCCCGGAGATGTCAACGGGGACGGCGTGGTCAATGCGGACGATCTGTCGATCGTGCTGACGAATATGGATTCCAAGCCTCCGACGGATGCCCGTGCGGACTTGGATCAGGACGGTGAAGTCACATCGTCCGACCTGGCGATCGTGCTGGCAAATATGCCATAAGAAAGTGTACAATAGAACGACATATAGGAAGAAAATGTGTTCCCTACGGAACCCGTAGTACATAAATGCCCTTTCAGGGCTGTGGCGGTCCGCCTGACCGTGGACCGCTGCAATCGAAGAAGTAGTCGAGTAGGCAAGTAAAAAAAGTAGGAAGAAAAACCATGGAGGTTGCTTTGAATCCAAAATCGAAAATTCAAAATCCCATACACGGTTTTACCCTTATTGAACTCCTGGTCGTGGTGGCAATCATCGCGGTGCTGATCTCGATTTTGCTTCCGGCGCTGAGCCAGGCAAGGGAGACGGCCCGCGCAGTATCCTGTTCCAGCAACCTGCATCAAATGGGGCTTGGGTTTATGATGTATGCGTCCGACTACCAGGAGAAATTCCCTCCCTATGCGACCAGCAGCAATTGGGGGCGGTTTGCCTGGAAAATCGAGTGGTGGCCAAGTAACTCGTGCACAGGGCCACGGGTCCTGGCGGAAAAGAATTACATCGATCACAGCGGAGGGCTTTACGCGTGCGCCGCGGCCAAGCATCCCAGCGGGGCGGCTTACTATCGATGGTCTTCCTGGATGTTGGACGCCGAGCCGCCCGGAGCTATGGATTATGCGTACCTGGGAAACAATTATTTTTTGTCCGACTATGGCCGGGGATATGCCTATTCGCCCGCGGGATTAAATTCCCGATTCTACTTGACGAAGATCGAAAGCGCTGATGTCACCGGGTTTCCCTTGATGCAGGACTGGGCCTCCGATTATTGGTATACGTGGAACGAGTCCCCCCAGAACATTACCTGGCACCAGAAAAAGATGAACGTTCTCATCGTAGACGGCCATGTGACCACCGTCAATTACATGGACAACCGCCATTGGGCCACGTATACGGGATTTTGTTTCAACGGCTCCGGGCTGGGGTACGCCTACCAACCGTAAGGCGGTGTCCGCTTTTTATTATCCTGAAAGGTTTCCATGCCGACAAAAACGATGAATTGGATCGTGTTGTTTTTTTTTCTTTCGCTTCTCGCTCGGTCTGTCGCGGCAGATGAGCCAAGCCCCGGGCCGTATCACCTGATCTTTGGCATCGGCCTGCATGACGAAGGGGCCTTCACCCCCGTCGGTCAATCCGACGGCATGACGTTCATTGTCGAGCTGCGGTGCGATAACGAAACAAAAGAGATCTTTCGCCGTCACCGGCCCAAGGAGAACCATGCCCCGGAATATTTCTCGGCGGATATGTCACCGTGGGCGGGACGAACGATCCGGCTGCGGTTCATCGCCGATCCGGGGCCGAACCACAATGCCGCCTACGATTGGGGCGTTTGGATCGAACCGCGAATCGTCCGCGGGGTTGTACCCCCCAAGTGGTGGGAACGGAAAAACCTGTTTCAAAGCGACAAACTTCGGGTCATCTTCGATGCCGTCGACTCTTATGAAAAGGCAACCCTCGGAGTTGGAGATAAAATCGGCTTGCGGGCAGGAGCTCAATTTAATCCCTGTTCCGTTCCGATCGGTTGGGGACTTCTTGGGTTTGCGGAAAAGTATAGCGGAAAGAAAAAAGTCCGCGGTATCCTGCACGAACCGGCATGGGATAACGAAGCCACCCTGAGTTGGGCACAATACACGTTGGTCCTGAACCTGGCGGGAACGCTCGTGAGTTCCGACACCGGCTCGAACACTAAGCGGATGGACACCTCGCAAGCGGCCCGAGCCGTTCGCCGACTTGACGAGGCCGCAACTCTGGGAAAAGAGTTGGATGCCCTGATCGCCCGGGGCCGGCGCCAGGGGTTGCAGATGCGGATGCCTCGGGTGACCGCGGCTGTGCTCAAGGTCTTTGTTCCGCGGCTCCGTGAGGATTTGGACGGGATTGCCTGGTACTGCGGACCGAATTTCCCCGGTTGGTTTTACAATAAAGGTACTCCGCCGGGATACGTCACGGTCAAAGTCAAAATGGCGGAAAAATCGCCCAAGGACATCTATCCCCCGGCTTTCATCGAGGAACGAAAACAGCGGGGAATCCTGCTCGCTCCCTACTTGGTGCAGACCGCGGGTCGTGCCCTGGCCGAGGCCCGCGAAATCCTCGCCCATCCCGAGGCGGATGTCAAGTTTCCCGAATATGATATGGGGAAATTGAAAATTCGCGACGGCTATTTCTATGACGGCGATCAACCCGCTCTCCTGACGGGTCTTTACACCAATCGGGACGTTAAACAAGACTATGACGCCATCTCGGAGATGGGGATATGCTTTACCCAGCCCGAGCGGTTGAACGTGTTTACCACCCTCGTTGGAGAGCAAGAAACCAGTCGAGGCTTCATCGATTCCTTTGTAGTTCGGGATACCCTGGAACCCGCTGGAAAGGCCAACATCGGTTGCCTCTTTGACCTGGGCTTACATTACCTGCCGGAGTGGGCGTATAAGAAATATCCCGACCTGACCAATCCGGGTTCGGACCACAATCACTACGCCCCTTATCTGGTGACGTCGAAGGGCTTCCGCGACGTTGTCCGATGGTACCTGGACCAACTCGTTCCCACGACGGCCAAGTTTCCCATGACTCTGGGCTACGAGATGGGCAATCAGCCCTTCCTGAATCCCTGGTCGCCGGCGGTAATCCGTCAATTCCAAGATTGGGCGAAAATGGAATACAAGACGATCGATGCCGCCAACCAACAATGGCTCAGTACCTTTACGTCCTTCTCCCAAGTTCAACCCGATAAGAATTTCCGGTTGATCCAGCCGGTGGGTCTGCGTTACGATTGGGTGAAATTCCAACATCGGATCACCGGGGAATGGTACCGCTGGCTGAAGGCCGAATTGAACAAACACGATCCCCACGGCTGGGTGGAAGTCCAGCCGGCGGGCAACTTTTTTGATCCGCAGAAGTTTCCCGGCCACGATGCCCATCGCGTCGCCATCGACGAAGTTGACCTCTACCGAAATATTACGGATATCAGCGGGATCGACGCCTGCACGTGGTTCTGGGGCCGGTTGGTCTACGACCAGGGCGGACAGTTTTACGACCTGCTGCGTTCGATCGCCCCGGCCAAGCCAATCGTTAATTTTGAGTACGGCCTGAGTACCTACAATTCCAAGACAATCTGGGACCCGGCCTACATCCGTGGGTCGTTGTGGTACAGTTATCTCCACGGAATGGGTGGCTGCACGACATGGATATGGACCCTCGCGGAAGAACGCGATGAAACCCAAACCAATACCCTGGCCCGGTGGCCTGACAGGATCGAAACCTTCGGACGAACGGCCTTGGAACTCCGCCGCCACGCCCGGGCGATTGCGGCCTTCGGACGACCCTCGTCCGAGGTGGCCATGCTGTATCCGGCCCCCGCCCGGTGGTTCGCGGGAACAGGGCCGAGCGACTATTTTGAACAAGCCCGTGCCATGTGGAACGCCGCGTCCTTCCTCGATACTTCATTTGATTTTATCACCGATGAACAAATTACCGAAGGCCGATTGACCCGCTATAAAATCCTGCTCATTCCATCGTCACCATACATGCAGGACGGCAGTTATCGGCATATTCAGAAATTTGTCCATCAGGGCGGAATTCTTCTCACCAACGGCGGGTTGGGCTTCGACGCTTATGGCCATTCGCGTGAGACGGAGGATTTCCTGGGTTCCGCCCGGAATGCGGACCACTATGCCGTGGCCAGGGAAGCCGGAAAGAAATTCGGGCGCGGGATAGTGTATAACGTCCTTCCTACCTCGGCCGGAGCGTATGGTCTCCTGTTCCGGAGAATTTATGACCAAGCGGGGATATCACGCCCGGTCCGTGTGAAAATGCAAACTGGATTGCCCAATTGGACAATCGAGGCCCGAACGGTAAAGGAAACGGATCGGGCTAACCAATATCTTTTTTATTGCTTCAACCTTGGAAACCGGGCAGAACAGATATTGATAACACTCCAGAAGGGTATGGTCATAGCGGGAAGGGACTTGATTTCGAACCGAAAATTTGAACCTGTGATTACGTTGAATCCTCTGGAAATTTGCATGTGGCGGTTTGTGAAATCGGATACAAAATGACCACCATCAACGGGGGTTAGAGAAAATTTGAAACCTCTCCATAAGAGTCGGTGAGTATAATGAAGGTAGCAGGCGATAAGCAGTCGGTAATTTTGTTAGGATCGGCAATTGAATCGGCAGAGTGAAGTTCATACATATCCCTTTGGTAAACCGGCAATGCGACCCAGACGTTATGGGAAGGTCACCGGTTGGATAGGTCTTGTTTTTCTTATTGTCGGGAGCCCAAATCAATTCGGTGTCCAGGCGGAACCGGTAACCCTCCATTTATGGAACATTCCTCCCAAAAGTTCAACCCAGCCCCTGGAGATCGCCCGGCGGCGGACGTTTGACGCTTTCTGCCGACTACATCCCGAGATCAAGGTCCAAGCCATGGTCCCCATGAAGATCGAGGGACCGGCCGCGGAAGGCAATGAATTTCTGGCCGTGGCCGGGGGCGTGGCCCCGGATGTCTTTTACCTCTTTGGCCGAAAGATCGGAGATTATTACAGTCAAGGCTTTCTGGAACCCCTGGATTCCTATCTGGCCGGTTACGTCAAGGCGACGGGAAGGCCTTACGTCGGGATCAATGCTCCCTCCCCGGTCTGGGAACTTTGTCCGATCAACCATCGGATTTATTCTGTACCTTACCTGTACTACTCCATGGCCCTGATGGCTCGAAAGGACCTGTTTGCTCGAGCGGGAGTGCCGTTAAAACCCTTGGCAGACTGGGAGGAACTTTATACGACGGCCCGGCGGCTGACCTGGCTGCCGGACAAAGAGCCGGACGCCAAGCCGGGGGATAAAGGCGTGTACGGCCTGCATTTTCGGACGGGGGTCTATGCGGGTTGGCACATGCTCCAGTACATCTGGAGTTCTGGGAGCGAGGTCGTCCGGTCCTATTTTCCTCGACCGGAGGGAACGCTTGTCGAGGTCCCTCCCCCGCCCGTTGACTATCGGCAGTGGGGGATCGCGATCAGTGATGCCAATCGCTATTACCCAAAACTCCTGGAACTGGAGGCCCGCCTTCGGGCCCTGAAAGTGCCATCCGATTACGGTATGACCGATCTGACGTGGCGGCTCGATGTGGATAACCCGCAAGGGGCGGCGGTCCTGGCCTTCATCCGGCGATTGGTCCATACGCCCTGGCTTCGCTGCGCCAAGGACCACCCGAACCGTGAATTCGACCTGACTCCTAAGATGCAAACGACCCGGCTCGCCCGGTGCCCGATCTGCCGGACAGAGGTGGATATTTCCCGGCCCGATGGCCGACGGCGAGTGTATACCGGCGTGGTGTCCGATGACGACGGAACCAACACCCGAAACCTCCGTATCGAGTTCGCGATGAAGATCGGGGTGCTGGAAGAGGTATCCGATCCCTTGGAGGTAACTACCCTGGCACCTCTGCCGTTTCCGAGCCGGACCCGGGACATTCCGCGGGCCGCCTTCATTGCCGGGCACTACCTGGCGATCAATGCCACTCAGAAAGACCCACGGGTCAAGGAGGCGGCCTGGAAGTACATCGACTTCATGACCGGTCCTGAGGCCCAGCGGATTCGGGTGGAGACCTACGTCGATTACGGCCTGGCGGAATTCATCCGTCCGGCCAACCTCCAAGCTCTTGGCTATGAGGTGGAATTAAATCGAATCCCCAAGTCTCGACTGGTCCTATGGGATGAACTCGAACGCCACGCCCGCGTCGAACCTTACTGCCGGGGCTTTCAGCACGTGATGACCCGGGAACTAGGAATGACCATTGATGGAATCCTCGGGGACAAACCTGATTCCCTTGGCGTGTTTCATCGCGATCCCCAGATCCTGCTGGCCGAGACTTGCCGCCGGGTCAATACGATGATTCTGGGTGAAATGCCGAAAGAGGTTCTGCACCGGCGGGAAAGGATCGGCTGGCTGATCGGGGTCGTCGTCCTCGGCTTGCTGGGTTTGGGAACCTATGGCACGATCCGCTTCGCCGTCCGGATGCATCAGAAGGCCGCCGATCTGGAGGGCCTGGGAGTCCGGGGCAAGACCGGACGGCGGACGTTGGCTATCCTCATCTTTCTGACCCCTGCGATTGGAACCATTCTCTTGTGGGGATACTATCCCTTGATCCGGGGGACGATCATGGCCTTTCAGGACTTCAAGATCCTCGGCGGCTCCCGGTTTGTCGGTCTCCGCAACTTCGTCGAAACCGCTAGCAGTCCGGAATTCTGGCGATACATGCTCCAGACGTTTGAGTTTCTCGGATTGAACTTGGCCATGGGATTCTTTGCCCCCATCGCTCTGGCCATCTTTCTGACCGAGGTGCCCCGGGGAAAAATCCTCTTTCGCACGATCTATTATCTCCCGGCGGTCACCACGGGAATCGTGACATTGTTCCTGTGGAAACAATTGCTCTACGATCCGGCGCCTACGGGATTGATTAACGGCATTATCCTGTCTTTTAACGATCTTTCCCCTATATGGATGATCTTCCTAAAGGGATTACTCGTCGTTTTCCTGGTCTGCCTGATTCTGGGAAATGTGCGGTTGGGACTTAGTCGCGATGTTTCACTTTGGGGACGAATCATTCCGATGGTTATCGCCCTGGTGGGAACGATTTATTTTTTTTGGCGAGTGATTGAAATCTTGAGGGGTGGATCGCCGATGGCCCTGGCCCGGTGGTTTGCCGCTTCCTGGGCCTTCCGGCCGCAGGAGTTCCTGAAGGACCCGCACTTGGCCATGATTTGGATCATCATCCCGATGATCTGGGCGGGGGTGGGTCCCGGGTGCTTGATCTATCTGGCGGCCCTGAAGGGTATTCCCGAGGAGCAGTACGAGGCGGCCGATTTGGACGGCGCGGGAATTTGGTCGAAGATCACGAACGTGGTCTTTCCGAATCTCTCCGCCCTGATCTTGATCAATTTTGTGGGGGCGGTCATCGGGGCCATGCAATCATCGTCCAATATTTTTGTGATGACCGGGGGCGGGCCGGAGGATGTGACCATGACCGTGGGGTTATCGGTCTGGTTCAACGCTTACATGTTCTTGAACTTCGGCTTGGCCACCGCCCAGGCCTGGGTTCTTGGAGCCTTGCTCATCGGGTTTACCTTATACCAACTGCGTCTGCTTAACAGGATGCAATTTCGCACCACAAGTGCCAGGAGATAAGTCCATGCCGGTCATCCCCGTGGTGGGGCGAAAATCGTTCGGAATGCGAATGCTCATCGGGGCGGTATACGCCCTGCTGGCCCTGGGGGCGGTGACCATGATTTATCCCTTTGGCTTGATGCTCGCGACCGCGACTACCGGGAACGCGGACTGGGAGCAGTTTCGAATGATCCCCAGATACTGGACCGATATGGCCGAACAATTCCGAAAGTACATCATCGATAAGAACACCCTCGATGTCCTGGCTTTCGACTTTGAGCAGGAGCACTGGTTTACAGTCCGGGACGTGGAGACTCGGGATTTTCGGGACCTGATGACGCGGCCCGCAAGGGTGTGCCACGCCATCGATGCCGATTATGCCGATTTCATGGCCGGGATCGATCCTGACTTAAAGCAACTTCATTTTGTTGACTACGGGGACCTTCAATACAGCGTGCTCTCCCTTCGCCCGGAATATTTCCGGTGGTTGACAGCCAAGTACGGGCAGATCGATCGACTGAATGTCTTGTATGACGACACGGCGGAAACGTGGGAGGATTTCGGACTGCCCCGAGGCTACAATGGGGCTTGGGAGGCCCGACCCCTCTCGGCCCGGAACCGGGATTGGCGTGAGTTTGTTGTGACCCGCCCGTACGCCAAACAGAGGCTGGTTTCCTTGGATTACCTGGTCTTTGCCGCCCTGCGGGCCGATTACAACAACGTGCAGGTCCTCAATAAGACGGTAGGAACCTCTTTTAAGCGGCTTTTGGATGTTCGATGGACGGTGCTTTCGAAATTTGAATGGGGCCGGGACCTCCAACGAAAGATTCTCCGACGGGATATTCCCTTGGCGCAGATTCGCCTGAGAACGTTGGCCCGTCCCGCGTTCGAAACGTTTGGCCATCGCCTGTTTCCCGGAAAACGGGTTGCCTTTACGCCCAACGCTCCGCAGGACGAGGAAGCCCGCGGCATCTGGATGCACTTTGTCCGGTCGGACGACTGCAAGTTAGAGTTCATTGATCCTGTGGACCCGGCGGTTCTCTGGCGGCAATTTCTGGAAAAACGTTATGGAAACGTGCGGGATATCAACACTGCTCACGGGACCGCCTATGTTGCGGCTGATCAGGTTCGCTTGCCTTCGACTGTGATTGATTGGGGCGCTTTCCGTAACAATCGGGTGGACATCGTCAAAAAATTCCTGCTCGGCAATTTTCAGATGGTGCTGAATTTTGTGCTCCTCCATGGGCGGGCTCTCTTAAATACGCTGATTCTTATCCTGCTGACCCTTTGCGGGACGCTGACGATAAATCCCTTGGCCGCGTATGTCCTGAGCCGGTTCCGGCTGCGGTACGCTCATCATATCCTGGTCTTTCTCCTGGCCACGATGGCCTTTCCCGCCGAGGTCATCATGATCCCCGGCTTCTTGATGGTAAAACAGTTCCCCCTGGGAATCCTGATCCTGGGCGGGGCGGCCGGATTGATGTTTTTCCTGGTTCGGTCGCTTCTGGGGATTCGTTTGCCGCTTTTTTGGAGCGTGCTGGTCGGAGGAATTCTTTCGCTGGCCGCGGGATGGTACCTGCCCCCGGTCGCGGCCCGGATGATGGGCCGGCCGGACCTGAACGTCAGCCTGATGAACACCTTCTGGGCCTTGGTCTTACCCGGCCTCGCCAGCGGCTACTCAATCTTTTTGTTGAAAGGGTTCTTCGACTCTCTGCCCCCCGAGCTCTACGAGGCGGCCATGCTGGACGGGGCTTCCGAGACTCGAATGTTCCTGATGATTACCCTGCCCCTGTGCAAACCGGTCCTGGCCGTCATTGCCCTTGGGGCCTTCACGGCCGCCTACGGCTCGTTTATGTTCGCCTTCCTGACCTGCCAGGACCCCAAAATGTGGACGCTGATGGTCTTTTTGTACCAGTTTCAGCAACAGTATTCGGTACCTTTGGTGATGGCCTCGCTGGTCGTCGCCGCCGTGCCTACCCTGCTGGTCTTTATTTTTGCCCAGAATATTATCCTGCGCGGAATTGTTATTCCAACGTTTAAATAGAGGTGTGTCATTATGATAAACGCGACCGATTTTCAATTCAAAGGTGCCTGGTGGCATTCGCCGTCGATCCTGGAGCCCATGCCCGGACCGTGGGCTGGATATGAGATATTTGGCCTGGACGTGGTGGAGGCCTGGAAGCGAATCCTCGACTGGCACAAGAACCACGGCATGGACGGGATTATCACGCAGATATCGTCGCATTTTAAGGACCGGACCCTCATGGGCTGGGGCTTTCAATACGTCCTGGACTTTGACCGCCATCCCGAGGCCCGGACGTTCGGCCTGGAATTTGTTCGACGCAATCGCCGGCGAATGGAGCAAATTCTGGAGCACGCCGATAAACTTGGGGTGAAAATGTACATCCACCATTACAATTTCATGGCCCCGAAAACCTTCGTAGAGGCCCACCCCGCGATTCACGCCAAGTGGAAGATCATCACCAACCAGGCCCTGAACGTCTACATGGCCAACAGCCGGGCGATATGCGACCGGATCGGCACGCTTTACGGAAACCTATGCTGGCGGGAACCGGTGTACCAGGAGTTCATGAAGGATCTGTGGGATGAACTTTTTGCCAAGTTTCCCTCTCTGGCGGGCGTGCTGACCACTCCGGGCGAAAACCAGTATTGCCTGTGTCCCGATTGCACGCGGGGAGCGCGGTCGTATGAGGGAAGCGAGCTGCTGCGGGCTCGGAATGCAAACGCCAACGAATTCATCGGCCATTTCTGCGGCACGTTTCGGGAAGCCATGGCGAAAAATGGCAAGCAAGGGATATTCCGGCTTTGGGGCGTCAAACGCTCCGCCGACGAGCGGATCGACACCTCGATATACCCCCGCGATATTCCCTACATGATCAAATACCACTGGTTCGACAATGTCGATGCCGGCCCCGACCCCTTGATCGCCGATTGGATTGGCCGCGGGTTCCGGGTCTGGGTTTCGCACGATCTTTGGGGCGAGAACGCGGGGCCGGTAGCCTGGAATCGTCCGGCGTACATCCGCCGGTTCGTAGACGAGTGCCGCCGGTTGGGTGTCGAGGGCATCGTCAGCCATCAGAACAACGACTGGGGCACTGCGGGCATTCCCGGTTGGGTCCAGGGGCTGAACCTCAAATCTTATTGCCGGTGCCTGGCCGGTTCGCCGGATTCGGATACGGATTGGATCGAGAAGGAATATCTTCGCAAATTCGGTCCCGTCGGACCCCGTATCCAAGCCGCCATCGAGCAATACAGCGACTTCGTCTTCAATATCACCAAGCTCGTTATAATTGGAGGCGAGGGCTATACCTTTGGTTTACCGCACCCGCTGTATCCGGGGGTGGGTCGGATCGGTAATCGCGTGGATGACTGGGTGCGAGGCGACTTGGGTGAAATTGCTGACTACATCGAATACGCACGAGCCCACGGCTGGCCGGACGACCTGTTTAGAACATTGTATATGGCAGATCGCGATCCCTTCCGGCGACTGGAGCGCATGCGGGACTCCGCCGCCCGAGCCGTCGAAGAGCTAGACAAGATCAAGGATGAGGCACCTTCGGAGTCGCTGGGAGAGTACGAGTGGATTACCACCAGCGCCCGCCTCTGCCTGCACCAGGCGCAGGAGTATTGGCATCTATGCCGGGTCGCCGTTTTACGCGCCGCATGGATCGGGGAAACCCGGCCCACCGTGCGAGGCGAGTTGGCACAGCGGGTCTTGGAGGAAATGGAACAGGCCCTGGCTGCCGTGCATCGGATCCGCGAGGACCTCTTGGAGCTTCAAACCGCCTCAATGGACTTCGCCCGGATTCTTCGTTGCCGATTTCCCATTGCCAACGATGGGGATCGCATGTTTTACCTGCCTTCGAGAGAAAACGAGTATGAGCAACTGAAACGGGAAATGAAGGGTAGCGATGTTTAAGCCGAAAGGAGTTCTATGGATAATCTGAGGCCGCAAATGTCACGGTTGCCCCAGGTGATATGCGAAAAACATCCGGAATGGGTGACCCTTTTCAATACGGCATGGCGAATGGGTTTTGAGAACCTGGAATATCCGGCTCAGCCGGGATGGAAGCCGCAGCTCACCTGCATGCCCGGCCGTGGGTGCCTCTGGCAGTGGGATTCGTGCTTCATGACCCTCTTTGCCCGCTATTCCAATGGGCAGCTTCCTGGGATGAACAACCTCGACAACCTCTACCGGTTGCAGCGGGACGATGGCTTTATGGCCATGGCCTATGAAATGGACTCGGGCCGACCGGCCTACGGTGAGCGGATCAACCCGCCGCTCTTTGCCTGGGCCGAGTGGGAATACTTTCGCGTAACGGGCGATGCCTCGCGCTTTGAGTCGGTGCTGCCACGCCTCGTGCGGTATTTCGACTGGATCAAGACAAACCGTACCCGTGCCAGTGGCCTGTACTGGTTCGAGGACAGCGGATCGAGCGGGATGGACAACTCGCCGCGCAGCGGGTGGTTGTCCGAAAAGTTGAACGGCAGCGATGTCTGCTTTATTGATTTGGCCTGCCAGCAAGCCTTGAGTGCGACGTATATTCAAAAAATAGCCCAATACATGGATCAAGCAGGGTTGGTGGATCGGTTTGGCCAGGAGCATGATGCCTTGCGCCAATTGATCAATGGCTACCACTGGAGCGAGAAGGTGGGCCTGTATTTCGATCTGTTCAGCCGCGACTGGAAGGACGCACGGCACAATTTCCTCAACCACAAGACGCTGGCATCGTTTTGGCCTCTGATCAGCAAGGTGGCCAATGAAGGGCAGGTCGGCCGGTTAATGGAGCATCTGGTGAACCCCAATGAGTTCTGGACTCCGCATCCCTTGCCGACGCTGTCGAAGGACGATCCAAATTACGACCCACTGGGCGGCTATTGGCTGGGGGGTGTATGGGCTCCGACCAATTACATGGTTGCCGCGGGTTTGAAGAAGTTTCAGAAGCACGACTTGGCCCGGGAGATTGCCGTTCGCCACTTAAACGCCATGGTCGAGGTGATGCGAAGCGAAACCTATGACAGCATCTGGGAGTGCTATTCTCCCGAGTACCCGCGGCCGGGAACCGACGGGTACGGGCACGGAGCGCTGGTTCGTTCAGATTTTGTGGGATGGACCGGGCTTGGACCAATCGCGATGCTGATTGAGCACATCTTCGGATTTGATTTCGACGCCAAAGAAAACCGTATTACCTGGGTGATCGGAACGGAAGGCGTCCACGGTGTGGAAAATCTGACGTTTAATCATAAAACACTTTCCTGCCTTTGCCATGGTAAAAACCCGTCGACCGGCAAGGTCCGCATTTGCGTGGAATCCTCAGGCGATATAAAACTCGTTTTGATGATCCTTGGCAAGTGCATTCAACACTCATTTTCCCTGAAGTCGGGAAAACATGATTTAGTTTTTTAAATTTGGAGAAAAACAAATGACACATGGATTAGCGTTGATTGGATGTGGGCACATGGCCAGAATCCACTGCGACCAGGTTTCCCGGCTGGATAATCTCCGCATGGTGTGCGCGATCGATCTGGACCTAGATCGCGCCCGACAGTTTCAAACCAATTATGGATTTGAGCGGGTGACCAGTGATTACCGCACTGAACTGGCCAAGAAGGACTTCGACATCGTCCTGGTCTGTTCCTACTGGCAAAATCGGTTCGAGATTATCCGCGACTGCTTTGCGGCCGGCAAGCACGTTCTGGCGGAAAAGCCCTTGAGCCTGTATCTGGATGAAATCGATACCCTGACCACGACGGCCAAAGCCCAAGGCCTCAAGCTTCGCGTGGGATTCATGGAACGTTTCCGCCCCATGATCCACAAGATTTCCGAGCTGCTAAAGTCGGGTGCGATCGGCAAACCCCTCGTCTACAGTTTCGTGCACCACCAGGCCCCCCGAGCCAGTGGTTTGAAGAGCGGCTGGGATTACTACAAACGGTTAATGTGCGGAGGGGTCACCCCGAACGTCGACTGCGGGATCCACAAATGCGATATGACTCGCCTGTGGGCCGGATGCGAAGCGGTCAGTGTATTTTCCGCAGGACAAAAGCTGGCTCCCGATTCTCCTGCCAATAACTTCAGCCATTCGGTCTACACCCTGGCCGACGGTTCGATCTTGACACTCGAAGACTGCTTTTCCAACAACACCGAACCCTTCATCCACATGACGATCCTCGGCGACCGCGGCCGAATCGAATTTGAATACGCCGGCAACCACCTCCGTGCCACCCCCACCTCCGAAGAAGACTGCATTCGTGTCTGGCACGGCGACACCGGCTGTACGGAAACGTTTCATACCCCATTACGGCAAAAACCGGTCGGGCCCCAGATGGAAGAATTCATCCGCGAGATCGAGGCGAACGCGGATATGGAATGGCATTACCAGAACGTCCGCCAGGCGACGGAGATGGTCATCGGATCGGTCTTGTCCGAGCAACAGGAGAACCTTGTTCGTTTTCCCCTGTCGCCGGAGGACTTGAAGGCGGCCAAAATGTTCTTAACAAAATAGGAGGCCTGCGGACATTAAAAGAAGAAGGTATTTCTGTGAAACTTCAAAATTATGAAATCGAGTCCCTGCGGATTCGGCGTGAGTTCCGTGCGATCAAAGCAAAATCACCTGAAAAGTTCGAGCGGCGACTGAACCTTTCCTGGAGCAATTGGGGTTTTGGTCGCGAATTTCTTGCCACATCTGCCCAGCGCTTGCAAAACAACAATATTCGGTACGTAGAACTACAGGGAAATCATTACGGTGCTGATCTTGGATACCCAGTAAAAGATACGCTTGCAGTCTTGTCGGATCACAACCTGCAGGTGGCGGGTATATGCGGAATGTTTTCGGCGGAAACCGACTTATCAAGCCCCAGCGGCGTGGTACGCCAACGGGCAGTTGACTACTTGAAGCGCACCTTGGAGTTCGCCTCCAGTGTGAAAGCTGGATATGTCCTGGTCGTTCCCGGGGCGGTAGGACGGCCTCAACCGTACGACGAAAGTGAGCTTGAGCGTTCCGCGGAAACTCTCCGACTGGTTGCGGATTACTTTGTGCGGCATAAAGTATTTGTCGCCGTGGAACCTATCCGATCGGCCGAGGTCAGTTTTTGCCACACCATTGCCGATGCTCATCGGTATATCGCCGCCGTGGACCACCCCGGTGTGCAACATATCAACGCAGATGTTTACCACATGCAGACTGAGGAAAGCCATATCGGATCAGCCATCTTGCGGGCTGGTGAGCAGTTGATCAACTTGCATCTTGCTGACTCCAACCGCGGTGCTTTGGGCGATGGCTCACTGGACATTGACACCATAATTATGGCACTTTACCTTATTGGGTATAACCGTCCTGGTTGTTATATAACACCGGAACCGTTGGGACCTGGGGGTGATCCTTATCCATCCATGCATGGCAGGCACGATCCGGTTGCTCTGGATCGATTGGTACATCAAACGGTCCGTTACTTTCGGGAACGTGAAGAGGAGGTTCTTTTCCTGTGACCGCGACAGCCTTCCACCGTGGACCTTCTTGCCATTCTGGTGCCGGAACACTCCATATGGGTTGTAAGGGTTGACTGGAGGGGTTGGAAAATACGCGGCTTGCAAAGTTTTACCGAAGGTTAAAATCTCAAAAAGGCAAATGGCCTTAAAATGTTTAAGAGAATACGAAAGGAGCATCCGTGGCGCAGGTATTATTGGAAAAAGTGTCGAAGGTTTATCCCGGCGGCATCAAGGCCGTGCGGGACGTGGACCTGTCGATTCAGGATTCGGAATTCGTGGTTCTGGTCGGGCCTTCCGGCTGCGGCAAGACCACGACGCTGCGAATGATTGCGGGCCTGGAAGAAATCTCCGGCGGGTCGATCAAGATCGGCGATCATGTGGTCAATGACGTGCCGCCGAAGGATCGCGACATCGCGATGGTGTTTCAGAATTACGCGCTGTACCCGCACATGACGGTGTACAAGAACATGGCCTTTGGCCTCAAGCTCCGGCGAATGCCCAAGGACCAGATTCACGAGCGGGTGATGGGCGCAGCGAAGATTCTGGGCATCGATCAGCTTCTGGACCGCAAGCCCAAGGCACTCTCGGGCGGGCAGCGCCAGCGGGTGGCCGTCGGCCGGGCAATCGTGCGTCAGCCGAAGGCGTTTCTGTTCGACGAGCCCCTCAGCAACCTGGACGCCAAGATGCGGGTGGAGACGCGGGCGGAACTTAAAAAACTGCACCGGCGACTCAAGACCACGACGGTATATGTCACCCACGATCAGGAAGAGGCGATGACGCTGGGCGACCGGGTGGTGGTGATGAAGGACGGCGAGATTCAGCAGGTGGAGCATCCGCTGAAGATTTACGACCGACCGGTGAACCGATTTGTGGCGGGCTTTTTAGGAACACCGCCGATGAACTTTTTCACCGGGATGATCCGGTACCGCAACGACGGCGTGTATTTTGAGTACGGCAGCGACTCGATCCGGCTGGCGGATCGCTGGAAGGATCGATTGAGCAAGTATAAAGATATGGAAATGGTATTGGGCGTACGGCCCGAAAATTTCAGTCCGCAGTCCGAAGGCAAGGTGGCCGGCAGGGATAATGCGATGAAGATGAAGATTGAAGTGGTGGAACCGCTGGGCGACAAGATGGACGTGTACATGGCGATGAAGGCGCATCCGCATATCGTTTGCCGCGTGGATTCGCACGCGGGATTGAAGGAAGGTCAGGAAGTCACCTTAGCCATCGATATTCAGCAGGTCCACGTCTTCGAGCCCGGAGAAAAAGGAATTAATGTAACACAAGAACTAAACAACATGTAATTGGGGATAACTACAGCACTCACAAACACCCTTTGCGATCAATTGGCTGCTGTGCCGTAAAATCTTTCGGACTGATGTTTTTAATTTTCGATCTTCCCCGCCAGTTGATGCAGACCGTTCTCGAACCAGCTCGATGGCATGAGGAATGGGACGTGGATATAAAGGTAATAGTGTGCTGTAAATCAAATTCACGAATTGGGGCTTAGAAAGTATTCACTCAATCACCAAGGGAGATTGTTTTCTGTGACATCCGTCTTCGGAGCATGAGTCTGGAAGGAATCTGTTCTTTACCTAATGTCGATTGATTTTGTGGCCTGCCATGTCAGGAGTGCTGGTTTGAAAAGCTTTCGCTCTTGTGCAAGTTTGATTGCCGAAAGCTTTAACAGACCAAACCCAGCAAGTGTTGAGGGGTCCGGACCAAGATATCATCTGCGATTCGAAGGGCCATAGCTTTACTGTGCTGGCCGGTGAGGTTTTTTTCGGCCAGGACGCCGGCGAAAAGTCTTCGGACCAGAATTGCCTTGGCGTAGGTCTATTCGGCACAATAAGCGTCGGAAAAAAAGCCGATTTGTTTGTTCATTGATATCATGTCCAGCCGTTCGTGCATCGTCGGCTGGATAAAGGTGGGGAAAAAGCTGTGCCACCAGTAGCCGGCGAGGGAAAAATCCGAGTAAATAACTCTTGCCCTAACGATCAATGTCCGGCAAAATGGAGACAAAGATTATTTGGGGTTTTTCGGTTGGCCAGTAATGATGTAAAAATGGGTTCCGGTTATCCTATCGTGTGCGTGCTTCCGATAATGGCTCAATGGGTAGAAAACTGGTTAGTTGGAAGCATACTCTCGAACAAAAATGGGCTACGATGCGTTTTGGCGAAATAAAGGTTGAAACCAACGGATAGCAGCATATAGTTGAAGTTAAGGTCTACCTAAACGATATCGACCCGAATGCGGTTCGAGTGGAGCTTTTTGCGGATGGGATGAATGGCGGTAGTCCGGTACGGCAGGAGATGAAGCGAGGCGGACAACTGGTGGGCGCGGTCAGAGGTTACATCTACAGCGTAACGGTATCGGCGATCCGGCCTGCGACAGACTATACGGCGAGGGTGATACCGACCTACGATAGTGTTGCGGTTCCTCTGGAAGCCGCTCAAATACTGTGGCAGCCCCGGTAACTTGACTCGTAAACCTATCAACGAGGCCAAAACGATACAGCATACGGCAAAGGCATAAATGGAAATTTCAAAGAATACACTGAACGCATCTCAACACCCAGGTAACCACTCTGGCGGAAACGGTGCGCATTATTCGGTTCAACTGTTGGAAAAGGCGCGTGCCGACACCGATATCCTCACGTCCGTGATCATCGTCGCAGTCGGCGCCTGGCTGACAATTTCACCCCTGGCGAAAACGCTCGGGTTTGTCTCACTCCCTCCGCTGTACTGGCTGTTTCTGGCCATCATGCTGCTGGGCTATGCGATTCTGACCCAGGGGGTGAAGATTTGGTTTATTCGCAGGTTTGGCGAGTGATGGCAGAGGCTTGCTCTGGCTGCCAGGCTAAAGGTGGAACGGCCGAACAGACCAAGGTCTGAATAAGAAAGGCGAGATGAAAATGTTCGAAGATATTGTAGAAACCGCACGTGAACCCCTCTTGGTGTTGGATTCAGACCTGAGGGTTCTCTTAGCCAACCGCAGCTTTTATGATTCATTCAAGGTAACATCGGAGGAAACAATAGGGAAGCTTATCTATGACCTGGGAAACCGACAATGGGATATTCCCAAGCTTCGGACGTTGCTTGAAGAGATTCTTCCCAAAGATAACAAGTTCGATGACTATGAAGTTGAACATATATTTTCCAGCATCGGGCACAAGATAATGCTGCTTAATGCCCGCCGGATCACTCAAAAGGAAATTGGTTCTCAGATGATCCTCCTGGCCATCGAGGACATCACCGAGCGCAAGGACATCGAAGCCGGTCTGGAAAGAACCCGCAAAGAACTGGAAGTGATCAAGAAATCCGCGGATGAGTCCCTCGAATACGCCGAGAGCATCATCAACACCGTGCGTGAACCCTTGATCTCTCTGAATCAAGATTTAAGAGTAGTATCCGCCAGCCGCTCCTTCTATGAAGTCTTTAAGGTAAACCCTGAAGAGACTGTGGGACAGCTTATTTATGACCTGGGCAATAAACAGTGGGACATCCCCAAGCTGCGAGAACTGCTGGAAACCATCCTGCCCCAAAAGGCAACCTTTGACAACTACGAGGTTGAGCACGATTTCGCCGACATTGGCAAGCGCATCATGCTTTTAAATGCCCGGCAGATCCAAAGAGGGTCGGAAAAAGAGCGGATCATTCTTCTGGCCATCGAGGATATCACTGAGCAAACGAGACTGCAAAGAGAATTGGCAGAACGAACACGGGACGCCGAAGCCGCCAACCGCGCCAAGAGCGCCTTTCTGGCGAACATGTCGCATGAAATCCGTACGCCGATGACTGCGATTTTGGGGTTCTCCCAACTGATGCAGCGCGATCCGGCAGCGACCCCTGAGCAGATGAAGCATCTGGATGTCATCAATCGCAGCGGCGAGCACCTGCTGACGATCATCAATGATATCCTCGAGATATCAAAGATTGAGGCCGGGCGCACGACCTTGAACCCGACGACCTTCGATTTGCATGCGCTCGTCAATGACTTGGAGACGATCTTCCGCGTCCACACCGACGCGAAGAAACTACACTTGATTGTGGAGCACATCGACGAGATGCCTTGCTACGTCGTGTCCGACGAAGCTAAGGTGCGACAGATGCTCAGTAACCTGCTAGGCAATGCGGTAAAGTTCACTCAGACAGGCGGCATTGCACTACGGGTCCGCACAAGCCCCGGGGAAGCCGCTGGATTGCGTCTTGTGGCCGAAGTGGAGGATACGGGCCAAGGCATTTCCGAAAAGGACATCGCCGGACTGTTCCAGCGCTTTGAACAAACCGAGAGCGGTCAGAAGATTCGAACGGGAACGGGGCTTGGCTTGGCCATTAGTCGTGGATTTGCGCGTCTGATGGGAGGGGATATCACGGTCAGCAGCCAGGAAGGTAAAGGCAGTATCTTCCATGTCGAGATCGGCTTGAGTGCTGGGGACGTTGCCGGCGTGGCGAAGAATGCCGCTGACTCCCGCCGTGTAGTGGGGATCAAACCCGGGCAGCCTAAGTACCGGGTGCTGATTGCCGACGACAACAAAGAAAACCGCGATCTGCTCGCCCAGACGCTCGGTCCCGTTGGGTTCGAACTCCGCCAGGCAAATGACGGCGAGGAGGCTATCCGAGAGTTTCAGGCGTGGCAACCGGACATCATTCTGATGGACCTGCGCATGCCTGTGATTGACGGTCGTGAGGCGACGCGGCGCATCAAGTCCAGCCCCAAGGGCAAAGAGACATCAGTTGTTGTTTTGACGGCAAGTTCTTTCGAGGATGGTCGCCGGGACATGACCGCCGCCGGCGCAAATGGATACATCCGCAAGCCGTTCCGGGAGCCGGAGCTATTTGAAACCATCGCTCGTTGCCTTGGCGTCGAATATGTTTACGCGGAAGAGGCCGCCGGCTCATTGCCGCGGCCATCGGCGGCAACGGCCACCTTGTCTGCTGAGGCGCTGTCCCGCTTGCCAAAGGATCTGATTCAGGGCATTCGAGATACAGCTTCCGGCGCAAACCTGAAGCTGCTACTTACGTTGATCAGCCAGTTGGAAACTCATGACCCCCAGGCGGCCGAAGGATTGCGGGAGTTGGCCAATCATTATGATTACGAGGCCATCCTGCGCGTTTTTTCAGGAGGCCCAGCATGAACCGGGACGTCACGATCGGACAGAAACCCGCCAGCATTCTCATTGTGGATGACGTGGCGGCGAACCTTCAGGTGCTCACCGGGATGCTCGATGAAAGGGGCTATCTGACGAGACCCGTCACTAGCGGGAAAATGGCACTGCTGGCGGCACAAAATGATCCGCCCGACCTGGTTCTGCTTGATATCACCATGCCGGAGATGGATGGGTACGAGGTCTGTGAGCGCATGAAGGCGAACGAGAAGTTGAAGGACATCCCCGTGATCTTCATCAGTGCCCTGCATGAAACCCTGGACAAGGTCAAGGGCTTCAGCGTCGGTGGGCTGGACTACGTGACCAAGCCCTTCCAGTTCGAGGAAGTCCATGCGCGCGTCGAGACCCACTTGAAACTGCGGCGTCTGCAGCTCCAATTGGAGGAGCAGAACCGCCTCCTGCTGGAAAGCCGGCAAGCACTGCGGCTCCAACTGTCGCAAGCAGCAGACTACGTCCTGTCCCTCATCCCCCCGCCGATACGCGAAGGGAGCATCCGTACGGACTGGAGGCTTATACCCTCCTTTCAATTGGGTGGCGACTCGCTCGGCTATCATTGGATCGACAAGGACCACTTTGCAATGTATCTGCTTGATGTCTGCGGCCATGGCGTCGGCCCGGCGCTGCTGTCGGTATCGGCGCTCGACATGTTTCGATCCCAGTCTCTCCCGGACACTGATTTCCGAATGCCGGCGCAGGTGCTTCGGGCGATCAACCGGGCCTTCCCGATGGAGAAGCACAATGGTCTCTACTTCACGGCATGGTACGGCGTGTTCAACACGGCCACCCGCGAACTACGGTACGCAGGCGGCGGTCATCCGCCGGCCCTCATCCTGAACGCCGATGGACACGCCGCGACTGTGCCTGTGTCAGGTCTACTGTTGGGTTGTGATCCTAACGCGGTTTATGAGGACTCCGTTCTTAAGGCCAATTCTACCGCTGAGCTTTGCGTCTTCTCCGACGGCTGTTATGAAGTTCGGCGGCCTGATGGCAAGATGTGGAGCCACGAGGAGTTTAAGTCTCTTCTCATTAAGACCCTCGCCAATGGCGTGTCCGATCTGGACGCCCTCTACTGCCACGTCCGCAATATCTGCGGTAGAGAGGTGCTTGAAGATGATTTCTCGATCCTCAAAGTATCATTTACGTAGAAGGGAGTTGATATGACGAATACAGACGACAGACAACACCGCTCGATCCTGCAAAGAATTGCCCATTGGGCGATGCTTGAACGAGGACTTGTTCCGGATTTTCCGCTACAGGCGCTCGCCGAGCTTGACGGAATCCACGAGTCGGCGACGCAAACTGACGAACCGACGCGCGATCTGAGGGCCTTTCTCTGGTGCTCCATCGACAACGATGATTCGCGTGATCTGGACCAGCTTACCTTTGCTGAAGCCATGCCCAGCGGGGCCGTCAAAATCCTTGTCGCTATTGCCGACGTTGACGCGGTCGTCAAGAAGCGATCGGCGATTGACGATCATGCGCGGCAAAACACCACCTCCGTCTATACGGTGGCCGAGACGTTTCCGATGCTGCCCGAGAAACTCTCCACGGATATTACCTCTCTCAACTATGAATCAGACCGCCTGGCCATCGTCGTTGAAATGGTTTTCGCCGGCGATGGGTCACTTCAAAGTTCGGACCTCTATCAAGCGACGGTCCGTAATCGTGCAAAGCTTACCTACAACGGCGTTGCCGCCTGGCTCGATGGAAATGGCCCGATGCCGCAAGGGATCAGCCTGGTCAAAGGCCTCGACGAGAACCTTCGGCTTCAGGACCGCGCGGCCCAGAAACTCAAAACACTTCGGCACCTGCAGGGCGCGCTTGACCTGGAAACAATCGAGGCACGTCCGATCTTTGACGGAGATGAGCTTAAGGACCTGGAAGCCGACAAAAAGAACAGGGCCAAGGACATTATTGAGGACTTTATGATCGCCGCCAACGGAGTTACCGCACGATATCTCGCGTCGAAAAAGTTCCCGTCGCTGCGGCGAGTGGTCCGCACACCCAAACGCTGGGACCGGATTATCGAGATTGCCGCGGGGCGGGGTTCAACTTTGCCCAAAGAACCCGACGCAAAGGCACTGGAGCAGTTCCTGGTATCGGCGAAAGCCGCTGATCCTCTCCGCTTTCCCGATCTGTCGCTTAGCGTCATCAAACTCCTGGGCGCCGGTGAATACGTCGTCGAACTTCCGGGCGGCAGCGTCGGCGGGCACTTCGGTCTGGCGGTCAAGGACTATGCTCACTCCACTGCCCCGAACCGCCGATACCCCGATCTGATTACCCAGCGGTTGCTAAAAGCCGCCGCGGCGGGACGGCCCGTGCCCTACGAGAATGACGAATTGGAATCGCTCGCCAAGCACTGCACCGAAGCGGAAGACGCTGCGAAAAAAGTTGAACGGCAGGTCACGAAATCCGCAGCCGCACTTCTGCTGGAAGCAAGGATCGGGGAACAATACGATGCCATCGTTACCGGCGCATCTGACAAAGGCACGTGGGTTCGTCTTTTGCATCCTCCCATTGAAGGACGGCTGGAGAGCAGTTTTGACGGAATGGACGTCGGCCATCGGCTCCGCGTCCAACTGATCCGCACGGATGTGGAGCGTGGATATATCGACTTTAAGAGAGTGGAGTAAAGAGAGGCGGATGGATAAGTTGGTGTTCGCTGGTGGCATCGGATAAAATGTCTACACGACCCGCGTCATTCGAACGGACGAAGAACGCATGATAGGGAAGACGGTTTGCAGCGTTCTCGGTCCCCAGGGTGGAAAGGAAATGTGCTATGAATACGAAGAGGACTAACCTCCGGGACAGATCGCAATGATGATGGCCGTTGCTAATCTGGTGCAAGACCTCTGGCAGATCGCTGCTATCGGACTTATGTTGCTTCTCTCGGTGTTGGCGACTGGGCACGCGGTTCTCATGAAGCGTGATTCTCGCTCCGCTATCGCGTGGGTGGGTTTCGTTTGGCTAGTGCCCCTGGTCGGGGCTGTCCTATACTTCATCTTGGGAGTGAATCGCATTCGCCATAAGGCCGCCCTGCTGCGAAGGAACCTTGAGCGGTACCGAGCACAAGCCTCACAACCCGAATGTCGGCCGGAAGAGTTGAAGAGTCATCTGCCGGATCACGGAGAGAATCTGGAGATGCTGGCTCGGGTCGTTGGGGGTGTGGTAGATCGCCCCTTGCTGCCGGGCAATCGAATCGATCCGTTGGTGAACGGAGATGAAGCCTATCCGGCCATGCTGGAAGCGATCCAGCACGCATGCAAGACAGTCTCTTTGATGACCTATATCTTTGATCGGGACGAGGTCGGGATAGCCTTTGCGCATGCGCTTGGCGAGGCTGCTCGCCGGGGCGTGGAAGTGCGAGTGCTGATTGACGCAATGGGGACTTGGTATTCCTGGCCCACCATTCTCCACACGCTGCAACGAGAGGGGGTGAAGTGTGCACGGTTTCTCCCGCCTTTTGCTTTGCGGCATATGATGTCGGTCAACATGCGCACACACCGGAAGATACTGGTGGCGGATGGGCGTGTAGGATTTACCGGCGGCATGAATATTCGAGTGGGACACTGTATTCAACGCCAACCGCCAAACCCGGTACAGGACATCCATTTCCGAGTGAAGGGTCCTGTGGTGACCCAACTGCAAGAAGTGTTCACCGATGATTGGCTGTTCACGACCGGCGAAGCTTTGCGTGGCGATTCGTGGTTTCCAGAAACCGAAAGGGAGGGGCAGGTGTTAGCACGAGGCGTGACCGATGGTCCGGATGAGAATTTCGAGAAGCTTCTTTGGACGCTGTTGGGAGCGATCTCGATTGCCCGCTATTCAGTCCGGATCATGACACCCTATTTTCTGCCCGACCCTGCCGTGGTATCCGCCCTGAATCTGGCATCAATGAGGGGTGTGCAGGTTGACATTATTTTACCCTCATGGAGTAACCTGCCGTTCGTCTTGTGGGCCTCCCGGGCGATGTGGTGGAAAGTACTTCAGCATGGATGCCGGATTTGGCTAACCCCGCCCCCATTCGATCACTCAAAACTCATGCTGGTGGATGGTTGCTGGGTGCTGCTGGGATCGGCCAACTGGGATCCGCGAAGCTTACGCCTTAACTTCGAGTTCAACCTGGAATGTTACGACACCGAACTCGCCCAGCGGCTCGATCAGTGGGTCGAGACGAAACGAAATGTCGCCCATCGTGTAACAATGGAGGAGATAGATGGCCGCTCACTGCCCGCTCGCCTGCGTGATGGCATTGCGAGATTGCTGACGCCGTACTTGTAATAGGGGACTTATACGGAACATGATTAATTAATGCGCTCAGCGAATATACATATGCCAACAATCGAGTTTGTCATGTTGAGCGAAGCGAAACATCTGGCCTTAAAATTCAATCAACGCCAGATACTTCGTTGCGCACAAAATGGCCGAGCGCATTAACTAAACATGTTACGTATTATCCTCCAGATAGGAAAGGTTAGGTATCAGGGAATCGGCCCACTTGAGTTCAAACAGAATTGCACCGGCTGCGTGCTGCTGATTGCGGTTGCCGGCGGAATGTTCTTGCCGTGGCGGAATTTTAAAAATATAACGGTTCAAAAATGATCTTTGTGACGGAGAGTATCACTTATGTTTTCTTCCTTGGCTGCAGCCGGTTCTTTTTTAAAGGTTCCCAAAAATCACGTTGGGTATTTCGGGGCATGTTTGGGCATGTAGAAGATCGCGATCAAATTCAACTCTGTAGTGGATTTTTCAATACATCTCGTATATTTTTAAAATAGCTGGTGTTTTTCCAGCTAGGAGCGTGGGTTTGGAATTCAGGGGAAGACATGAAAAGATTGGTGCTTGTCAAACTCGTGGTCAGCATTATCGGGTGTCAACTCGCTGGTTACTTGGGTTCACTTGTCACTCGACCAGCCATCTCGACTTGGTATGCCTCACTGAAGAAACCTTCTTATGGTCCTCCGGATTCAGTATTCGGACCGGTTTGGATCTCGCTGTACTTACTAATGGGAATCGCGGTCTTTCTGGTCTGGCGCCAAACGTTAGCCCGTTCAGGAGTAAAGGCGGCCCTTTTATTTTTCGTGATCCAGTTGATTCTAAATGCCATCTGGCCGTTCCTGTTTTTTGGCTTACGATCCCCCTTGCTAGGTTTGGCCGATATTCTTCTTCTGTGGCTCGCTATTGTACTTACGATCATTTTATTTTACCGGGTTGCGACACCCGCCGCACTCTTACTGATTCCTTATATCCTCTGGGTCAGTTTCGCCGCCGTCCTGAATTTCGGAATCTGGCGTCTTAATCCGGGATCGTTATGATCAATGCCAAAAGAATCATGATTGTCAAACAAAGTGAGAGAATTTCCGGACCGATTGTTTACTGGATGAGTCGGGATCAGCGAACCCAGGACAATTGGGCCCTTCTGCATTCTCAATCTTTGGCATTGGAGAGGAACGCATCCCTGGCGGTGGTGTTCTGCCTGGTTCCCGCCTTCCTGAACGCCTCGTTTCGTTCATATAGTTTTATGATCAAGGGTCTTGGGGAAGTCGAAAGAAAACTGGCTAAAAAAGGCATCCCTTTTTTTCTGATAACAGGTCTGCCGGAGAAAGTCCTTCCGCTGTGGATCAGGAGAATTCGAGCATCCCTTTTGGTCACTGATTTTGATCCCCTGCGGATCAAGCGTGAATGGCAAAAATCTGTCGCGGACCAAATCGATATTCCCCTGCATGTGATTGACGCTCACAATATCGTTCCCAGCTGGACAGCCTCATCCAAGCAGGAATACGCTGCCTACACGATCCGCCCGAAAATCCATCGGGCACTGCCTGAATTTCTGGAGGATTTTCCGAGACTAAAGAAACATCCTTTCCCCTGGCCGGAGAAGGTGTCCGCTGTTCCGTGGGAAGAATCTGTAAAATGGCTGAAAGTGGACCGAAAGGTCGAGGAGGTCGCATGGCTGACGCCGGGTGAAAAAGCTGCCCATCGAAAGCTTAAATTCTTCCTGGAAAACAAGCTTTCTGCCTATGACCAGGAGCGGAACTACCCTGTGAAAGATGGTCAATCCAACCTGTCCCCCTATCTGCACTTTGGGCAGATTTCCGCCCAGCGGGTGGCCTGGGAGGTGGTTCGTTCGGCGGTCCCCGTTGCCGCGAAGGAAACCTTTCTTGAGGAATTGATCGTTCGCCGGGAACTCGCGGATAATTTTTGCTTTTACAATCCTGATTACGACCGGTTCGACGGGTTTCCCACATGGGCCCAAGCTACCTTGAATGCCCATCGGCGGGACCGGCGCCCTTACCTGTATTCGTTGGAGCAACTCGAACAGGCCAGGACCCATGATGATCTCTGGAACGCCGCGCAGATACAAATGATGCGGACGGGTAAGATGCACGGCTTTATGCGGATGTACTGGGCAAAGAAAATTATGGAATGGACGGCCTTGCCCCACGAAGCTCTTCGCATCGCCATTTATCTAAATGACAAATACGAACTCGACGGCCGAGATCCGAATGGGTATACGGGGATCGCGTGGTCGATTGGCGGGGTACACGACCGGGCCTGGCCCGAACGGTCCATTTTCGGCAAAATTCGATATATGAGCTATAATGGGTGTAAATCGAAATTCGACATCAAGTTCTATATTACCCAATAAACCGTCTGAAGGAACAACTGGACCTGTTCGCCGGCCGAACCAGCAGCCATTACTTCCTCAACAACCAGTTCCGTCTCCTGCTGGCCGGAGCAGCCTATATCCTCACCGAAACTCTCCACCGCGTCGGCCTCAAAGGAACGATCCTTGAAAACGCCCAGGCCGGCACGATCCGAACGAAACTCCTGAAGATCGGCGCTCTGGTCAAATCCAGCGTCAGGCGCGTGGTCTTCCACCTGGCCGGCGGATTTCCGCTTCAAAGCCTCTTTCGTCAAATCGTTGCCCGCCTGACCCTGCCGGCGCCCGTCTTTTCCTCGGGATAACCCCGCCACAATCCGGTTTCCGTTTGGTGGTAAGGGGGTGGTGTGCCCGGGCAGACCGGTTTAGACCCGATCTTCGTAAAATTCTCCGTCAGTTCCGCCCGCCGATGCTATTCCGAGAACGTATGAAAAATGCGGGTTAAGAAAACAGCCGCCAAACCGAAAGCAGCCAAGAAGGCCTGCAAGACCTGCAAGTAACCCGGCAATGGATTAGCCAAGTTGTAGAAAAGAGGGAAGGCGCCCCGCCACGGCGGTGCCTTTCCTCTTTTCGTTTTGTTGTCTATCCTTCCACTACCTCGATATTGTCCATATCCCCCAGCACCCCGTTGGCCAGTGTCAGATATTCAATCTTTCGGGGATCATGGCCCAGCAGCGCACTTCCTACCGCATCTACCGCCACGGGATCGAAACTCCCGAGGATCAATCCCAAGTTCTTTGCCGCACCCGAAAGGTGCATCCCGGTCAGGGCCACCACCGCATCCACCAGGCAAAGGTCAGGCCGCTTGTACCAGCAGACATCCACCACTGATTTGTGGGTCGATGGCGAATGTAGCTTCGATTTGTTCCAGGAGCCCTGGTAGTACGGGGTCGGTGCAAGGCCGAACATGTTTTTCATAGCGATGGTTGTTTGAGTAAAGCTGTGGTCCTTGAGGACCGGAACGGAAATAAGGAATGCCTCACGGGCAATCTCCGGCAGATAGAATTCCTTGAGCTGCAAGCTATCCTGCCGTTGGAGTTTGATTGCCGGTTCTTCATTAAAGTCAATCAGCCGTAACCCGTGCCTTCGGGCCAGATCGGTATAACCATTGGCGGCAAAGGTGTCTTTCGTTTTCCCGCTCCCGCTGCCTTCGCCGATTGCAATCTCGGCCCGACTGTGCGCCCGGCAATAGTGATAAATCGCCTCAACCGCCGCCACCGGGGTGGTCACTGGCGGAGGAGAGCCGTTGGTCAAATTGGGCTTGAGGATGATCAGGCCCTGACCGGGCAATCTCGCGCTCGCCCCGATTAAATCCAGTGCCTTTGACACCGCCGTTGAGTAATCGTCAAACTTGACTTTGGCCACGGTACTCATATCGGAAAGTCTCTCGTATAAAAAAGATGGCTGCCACAATGACAATCCGAGGCCCCGAATCCGGGTACCGGGGTGAATCTTTGGACCACTTCTCTGGCCAGCCGGCATTCCCGGTTCTTGGATCCGGACATCGTAATTGCCCCGACCATTCTTGCCCGGACGGAAAGATAATCAATGTGCCATCTCAGGGGTTTCTTCTTTCGGCCGTGTCGTTCAATCCGGGCAGTGAGATTCCGTTGGGCACTTCCCACGTACCCGTAGAATCCCTGCGGAAAATCCATCCGTCCCCGTGCCCCCACCCTGATGGATTGAGATTTGGGCAAATAAAAGACCGCAATGTAAACCCCGCTATCGATCATTTTCCTTAACCAGTTACCAGACTCATCAGTTCCTCAATATAGCGGTCTACCTCGGATATACGTTTGCCACTTCAATGATCCGCCATTTGCCATGGACGCGCCCCAGTGAACAACTGATCTCCCATCCCTGCTTGATCAATTTAGTTGCCGCCGTTGGTACCGAAATGGGCCCGTAGGATGGTTTTTTTCCGCTCATGAATGATTCCAGCCACAGCTTTCCAGACTCAATTTTTTCCACCGTGAAGTGGTCGAATTCCAGATAATCCTCGTCGGCAAATTTGTTTGGGTCGAAAGCAAAGTCGCCGACGGCATTATGAAGAATTTGGGCGGCCCGTTCGGCCTTCGGCAAGTCGCGAGCAGCTACAGCCCCTTCATCGGCACCTTTCTGGGATTCCTCCTCGGAGATATATCCCTTCGCGGCGAGCCACTTCGACAGCTTTTTTGTGGCCGTGCCCGCCGCTCGTTTCAGGTCCGCCCCGGCCATCACCTTGCGGATCATGAAATACCCAAGAAACATGCCCAGGTTTTCCACGATCTTGTCGGGACCGTAAAGCTGGCAGAACTCCCGGTGCTCCCCGCCCTTGGCGTTGTAGTATTTGTCAAAAAAGGCCGATTCGGCCTTGGACAGGCTCTCGTAGCCATATCCATTCAAATGATTCCGAAGCAGATTAATCACACTCTTGTACTGCGACAGCGTCTTGGACTTCAATCGCTCACGCTGTTCGGCAAGGAACTCGTCAAAGACCTGATCAATGGTCGGGTTGGCAATCTGCGGCATCCGAATTATTCTCTCGGCCATAGTGTGTCCTCGTCTTTCAGAAAATTACTGCTCGTTATCCGAATCGGCGTATTGCGGCGGGCTCTTGCCGACGCGCTTGGTCACTTTCGGGTACGTTCCGAGCGGAGCCTGGTCCGCGATTGCCACGACGTTGATCTGATGCCACCAGTCGTCCCCGAAATCGAACCAGTAACCAAAGGCCTCGTCAACCTTCAGTCCCAGCGAGCCAATGGCAGTCCTGGTCACATCACCAGCAGATTTACGGGTTCCCTGTCCAGTATTCTCGGACGCACCACAGTTCGTATACCGACGGGCTTTCGGATCCATCGGGCCCTTGCCGCCGATCTGGAACTCATACATGTGCTCATCTTCACGCTCGAAGGCGCCGAAAATGGCATAGTGCAGGTCTTCGAGCGTCTGGTCGCCGCGAATCTGGATGGTCCGGGAGATGACTTTGTTCTTCTTGGCGAACTTCTCCGTCATTGGCCCGCTGATGATGGATACGTCCAGCGTGAAAAGCCGATCATCCTTCATCACCCAACCACCGGCTCGACTGCGTTGTTTGGCCACGTTTTTGCTCCTTCCGCCGTACCCGCGTCAAAGTTCTTGTCATAGAATAATCCGACTGGCTGAGAATGTCCACGTTTCGTTGCCAAATCTGTTCATTCTCTTGACACAACACCACTAACATCGGTAACCGTTCAGACCATCAATGGGCCTGAACGGTTACCGAAATTCAGCTTTCATGACCTTCGAATATCCTGCATTACCAACTGGGCAAGGCATCTACCCGTTCACGTAGTCCAAAAGCTGGCCGGTCATAGCGACATCAAAACGACACAGCAGTATTACCTCTGCGTACAGGAAGACGATCTTGAAAAGGCAAGGCGAGTTCAATCTGAGATTCTGGAAACGACTCCGACTGACCAAAAACTGACCAACTCCAGGCAAAATAGGCATTCTGAGGTAAAACGAAATGAAAGATCAAGCACCTAAGTCCTTGATCCTTCATCACTTCCTTCAACGAGGCCGACGGGAGTCGAACCCGCAACCACCGGATCGACAGTCCGGTACTCTAACCAATTGAGCTACGGCCCCGGTTATTTTCAACTCCTTATTACTAAACAATTTCCTACCGATTGTCAAGCGTACACATTAAAATTACAAAAAAACTTCTTAGATAACGAAATAGGAAAATGAAAAAAAATAATATAAGTTACGAATCTCCCGTCCTGGTCGGAATGATCAGCCTGGGATGCCCCAAAAATCTGGTGGAAAGCGAAACGCTGCTCGCTCAATTGGCACAGGCCGGATTTGTGGTGACCGGAGATTACCCGCAAGCCGATGTCCTGATCGTCAATACCTGCGGATTTCTGCGGTCCGCTCAAGTCGAGTCGGCTGAGGTGATTGATGAACTTGCGGAGTATAAATTCCCACGCGGCCGGTGCCGATGCCTTGTTGTGATGGGATGCTGGCCACAGATCGCCGGTAAGGAAATTCTCGGGCGGTGGAAAACCGTCGATGCGGTGGTGGGCGTTAATGACCGCGGGCGAATCGGTCAGATCATCATGGAAAAAATGGCGGGCGAAAAAAAACGAATTACGCTGGTGGACAGCAAATGTCTGCCGTTGGCGGGCGAAGGGGAACGGCTGCGGCTGACACCCAGGCACTGGTGTTACTTGCGGATCAGCGAAGGATGTTCCCAACGATGCTCCTTTTGCAGCATTCCATCCATTCGCGGAACTTACCGCAGCAAACCTGTATCGGCCATTGTCGATGAAGCAAAAATCATGATCGCCGACGGGGTTAAAGAAATCATCCTCATCGGCCAGGAAACGACCAACTACGGCAACGATCTTGGTGAAAAAAACGGTTTATCAAAACTTCTTGCCCGACTAAATAAGCTTTCCGGGATCGATTGGATCAGACTTATGTATACCTATCCCGCCAATTTCACCGACGCCACCATCCGGGCGATTGCCGATTTGGAGCATGTCGTTAAATATGTCGATATCCCCTTGCAGCATATCAATGACCGGATTTTAAAACGAATGGGCCGACGGATCGACCGGGCGACAACGGAAAAACTTCTGGAAAAGCTTTTACGGCAAATTCCCGATCTGGCCATTCGCACGACGCTGATTGTGGGTTTTCCCGGTGAGACGGACAAAGAATTTCAGGAACTCTTCGACTTCGTTCGGGATTTCGAATTCGATGCCCTCGGCGCGTTTGCCTATTCACCGGAACCTGGAACTCGGGCGGCTTATTTATCTGGTCAGGTCCCGGAACAAATAAGACTCCAGCGGCTTGACCGGTTGATGAAACTTCAGCGCCGGATTGCTTACGCCAAGGCTCGGCAGTTCATCGGGCGGAAATTTGATGTTTACATCGAACCGACACCACCTGCGAAAAAAATGCTGGCGGCTCGTGGTAGCCGGCAAGCCCCCCAGGTCGATCCTGTAACTCTGATTCGGCGGCAGGGGCTTTTGGCAAAATATGCTACACCGGGGATGAAACTGACGGTACAATGCACTGCGTCGCGTGGGTACGATTTAATAGCACGGCTGGACAAGCCAGCCGTGGCACATTAGAGTATTTTTATGAACCTCAAAATAAATACATTACTGACGCCGAACAATTTGACCCTTGCCCGGCTAGGGCTTTCCGCGGGTTTCTTCGTGGTCGTTGCCAACTGCAAACCCGGTGGCGAGGGGCATTGGCTGTTCGATCTGGCGATTGTGGTTTTTGTCCTGGCCGCCCTTTCTGATATGGTGGATGGATATCTGGCTCGGCGGTACGGGATGGAGACCAGCATCGGACGGATGCTCGATCCGTTCGTCGATAAAGTGATGATCTGCGGTTCGTTTATTTTTTTCCTCGGAGCCAATTTTGTGGTGGATGGTAAAAACGTAACCGATGTTGCCCCGTGGATCGTTACCGTCGTGGCGGCCAGAGAACTTCTGGTAACCACGCTTCGCGGTCACAGCGAATCGAAGGGGCAGGCCTTTCCCGCGTCCGTGGCCGGTAAGGTAAAAATGTTTTTGCAGTCTGTAACGGTGGTGGTGGTCCTTTTCACGGTGGGTCATTACGGCAAGGAACCGTCGGCCGGAAACGTTCGATTGATTTTCCTGTGGGTTATGGTTATCACCACCCTCGTCTCGATGGTCGGGTACATTTTGAAATATTTTTCGCTCAATAGAAGTCCGAATATTCCAGAGTCGGGAACTACGAATGATTAAAAAATTACTGGTCAGCTTCCTGGGTTCAGGTTATCTGCCCGCCGTTCCGGGTACCTGGGGTTCCCTGGCCGCCGCCGTTATTTATTTGCTCCTCGCCAACTCGCGTTTAGGCAAGTCGCATCCAACGCTCTGGATCGTTACCGCCGGGTTGACTGTTTTGGCAACGGTAATCGGAATCGCCCTGGGCAAATGGGCTACGCGACACTACCATTCCGAAGATCCGAAACCGTTCGTTCTGGACGAAGTGGCGGGTATGTGGCTGTCGTTGCTGGTTATTCCCTTCGACAATCGCGGAGCCTTATTTCTAATGGTGGCCGTTCAATTCATCCTATTTCGGTTGTTTGACATTATCAAGCCCACGCCTGCCCGCCAGGCGGAGGATTTACCCTTCGGCTGGGGGATCGTGATCGACGACCTGGTAGCCGGAGTGTATGCCAACATCTGCGGGCAAATCATTTTTTGCCTTATTCTACCTCGTCTAGCCCACGGATAAGATTTTTTCTATCTAGTTTCTGTTGCGGAAAGGGGTGAAAAATATTTTTCCCGTTTCCGTCGATTCAAGTTTCATCCCATTTCATCGGTATTCCTTTTCGGCACGCTCATTTTCCCTAAAAAGTCCCATCAAAACGCCCGCTTCGCGCAGACCTTCTCCCGCAACGTCCCCGCAAATCGTACCGACGCTACTCGGATCGTCAAAGCCGAGTCAGCAAAACCAGATTGTGGCAGAATACGGCCAGCTCGATACTTGCCGCATAGTGCTTAAATCTCTTCAAAAGACACTTTCCCAGCTTAAACGCCTGTTTTAAGACCGAGATGCTCCCCTCGCAGCCGGACCGGAACCGCTGGTCCTCCTTGAACGCCTCGGTGTTTTCCCGGGTGATTTCTCCGGCCGTTCGCCGACCCTTCTTGCACATCGACACCGTCGGCATCGTTTCTTCCAATTCCCGAATCTGTTCCATGTTCCGGTAAAAGCCTTTGTCCGTCGCTAAAACCTTCGGACCAGCGCCGAAGACCTTTTCATGGGCCTGGAGAGTCGGCGCGAGAAGCTCTTTGTCCTCCTGGCGGTGCGGAAGAACTTCGTAATGATGGATGGGTTTCTTCCGCCACCTCCGCAATTTTATCCTCCCGCCCGTGATCAAACCAGCTAGTACTTTCCCCTATACAAAAAATAGGGTTTTCCCCAATTGCGGAATTATTTTTTTCAGGATATTCTATTAAAAGATAAGAAGTTAGTTGGCTTGTCATTACGAATGAAGGAGTTGAGAAATGCGGCAGGGAGAGGGGATGTATCCAGCCGCGCGGTGGTTGTGCTGAACAAAAAAGCTTGAGGGGGAGCCGGGGGTGAGCACAGCCAAACCAACAAAAAGGCCGAGAGGATAAATCGCAGGGGTGCAGATTATCCTCCGGCCTTGTTTGTTTTTACTTTTCAATTATACTATATCCCTTAGATCAGTTTAGCAAGGGACGCGTATGAAAGAATTCAAAGGGATTAGTCGTATCCGAAATATATTGCATAGCTTGATAATTGGTATGCTTGCCACTTTTACAATGGCTTTTGTAGCATATTATCTACTGCCAAAAGATGATATTACAAAAATAATAAATATGCTAAGACAAATCACGACACCTCAAGTTATCATCAAATCATAACACATCTTTCACGGTGAGGTTGGATATGACGAACCGGAAAAAAGTTTTTCTGTGGTTAATCTCGATTACGATTGCCTTGCTCATCGGTGCGATCTGTTTATTGGTCTGCATAGGTTACAGATACGTGTATGACGATTATTCACAACGAAGGGCGTTTGATGCCCGGATATGGACCAAGCGTGAGGCGGTGGAGAAATCTCCTTCCCTCGACTGCGAATGGTTGATGATTTGTTGAAAAACCGAAATTTCGTCGGCGACACACGACCGGAAGTCATCGCCGTATTGGGAGAGCCCGAAAAGACGGGTTACTTTAAAAGTTATGACTTGGTTTATTGGCTGGGACCAGAGCGAGGATTTATGGGGATCGACTCGGAGTGGCTTATCATGAAACTAAACTCAGAAAAAAGAGTTTCTGAGTGCCGAATTGCCAGCGACTAGCCAAGTGTATCCGCTACTCAAGGCCATAATCTTGCCACTTTGTATTGATCAGTTTGATAATATCATCCGGCATTTTTAATTTTTCCGGCCAGGGGCGGTGGTGTCCTTCGGTGGGGAGTTTTCGGGTGGCGTCGATTCCCATTTTTGAACCGGCACCGCATTCCGGGCTGGCGTGATCGAGGATATCGAGCGGACCTTCGACGGTAAACGTATCGCGGCGGGGATCGACGTTGGCGGCGATATGGAACATGACATCTTCGAGGTTGTGGATGTTTACGTCGGCGTCGACGATTACGATGAATTTTGAGAGCATCATCTGGCCAAGACCCCACAGGGCGCAGATTACTTTTCTGGCTTGGTGGGGATAGGTTTTGTCGATGGAAACTACCAGCCAGTTGTGAAATACCCCGAAGGCGGGCAGGTGGTAGTCTACGATTTCCGGCTGCATTACTTTTATCAGCGGTAGGAAGATTCGTTCCGTGGCCCAGCCGAGAAAGGTGTCTTCCATTGGCGGCAGGCCGACGATCATGGTCTGATAGATCGGATCACGGCGATGGGTGATGCACGTGATTTCGAAAATGGGAAATTCCTGGGCTGGACTGTAAAAGCCGGTATGATCGCCGAACGGTCCTTCAATCCGCAGTTGATTCGGATCGACAAATCCTTCAAGAACTATTTCCGCGGTGGCGGGAACTTCCAGATCGACGGTTTGACACTTGACCATTTCTACCGGTTGCGAACGCAGGAATCCGGCGAACATCATTTCATCGATGGCTGCGGGGAGTGGGGAGCTTGCGGCGTAAGTAATAACGGGATCGGTCCCGATGACGATGGCGACGGGCATCTTTTGCCCCTGGCGGGCATATTCCCGCAGAATAACCGCACCGTCGTGAAACGGATGAATGTGCATGCCGGTGTGTCTGTCGTCATAAACCTGCAAACGATAAATTCCCGTATTTCGCTGACCGGTAACCGGATGCCGGGCGATGGTCAGACCCAACGTAATATATTTCCCGCCGTCGTCAGGCCAGCATTTTAAAATCGGCAGATCATTTAAGGAAAATTTATCCTTACAAACAATCTCCTGGCAAGGTCCGGATCGAACTTCACGGGGCGGGAAGCCAGCGATCTGCATCAGTTGCGGAATTTTTTTCAGTTTGGCCATCAAACCCACCGGGATGTCCGGTTGAATCAGTTCTTCGATTCGGGAAGTAATTTCGGTATATTCCTTTACGCCTAACGCCAGTTTCATTCGTTGGTCCGATCCGAATAAATTGATGGCGACGGGCATCGAGGAATGTTTGACGTTTTCAAATAAAAGCGCCGGCCCGGATTGTTTGACGACACGATCTACAATGGCGGTAATTTCCAATTCGGGATCGACCGTGGTTTTGATTCGTTTCAGCATCGCGCCGGATTCTATCGCCGAAAGAAACTCACGCAAATCGTTATAAGGAAAACTCATGGGTTAAAAACTCCTCTTTACCGGCGTTTATTCAAATGGCTCAACAATAAACGATAGGCCCCGGTTATGGCATTATTTTTCACAAAAACACGGTAAGCCAGTTCATGGGGGGGCACATATTTGATGACTTGATTCTCCATCTTTCCCTTGACGATCAAACCCGTCGTGGTAAACATGGGAATTCGCCCCTGACCGACGGAACTCCAATATTCGCTTTCATACCGGGCCAACAAATCCACACCGATTTCATATTCAATTCGTCCACCGGGCAGGGAATTACCTTCAATATAAATATTCCACGGCTGGCCTAAAAAGATCATATTGTTATGAACAACACCACTGGCTCGTTTGGAAAACCAATTATGCATCCGGGTAAATGAATAACGGGTAAGATTCAATCCCGGAAAGATATTGGTTATCCATTCCGGCGCCGCTCGGCCTTCGAGATATCCATCGACGAAAACCATTTTTCCATCGCCCACCGGATAATTAGGAGCGGTTTGGGGCGTGGTAAACATTTTTCCGGTGGTATTATCTTCCATAATAGAGATGGTCCCGGTGACATAAAGACCGGGAAAAAAGTTTTCGACGATTGGTTTAAAGGCAGTGGTTGCTCTGATTTCATCAATCGAGCTGCCAAGAACCATCGATGGATTTTCATGAGTCAGGTCCGCCGTAAACTTCCCGCTGATGGTTCCACCGGAAACCATACTCCAGAATTTCAAATCTCCGGTCACCGGATTTTGCGGTTCGCTTTTTCCAATATCAAGCTGGAACAGAAAACTCGATAATTGATTTAAAATCCCGGACCGAGGATCAACCACATCCATCGAATCCGCCCGCATTGAGACCAGCAGATTGGATTTTTCCGCAATCTTGCGAAGCGGCTGCAATTTCTTCATCAGTTCCTGCTGCCTTAACAAATCGGTCTGCGTTGTGGGCATGGGTGGGACAGAGGATACCGTAGAAGGAAAAAACTCGTCTGCCGTCGTTTGAAGCATGGTTTTTAATTGTTCCACATCGGTGTATTTTGTGGTAATTCCAACCGTGCCGTTTAGTCCGCCATGAGCAAACAAGGTCTGCCAATCGGCCTGTAGGTTCGATCTACCCGCCGACATTTCAAATTTGTCGCAGGAGCAATAATCACCGGAGAAATGAATTAATCCGTTGAGCATAACCGGCTGTTTGGCGAGTTGGGCGCTCGCCTGATCGAACTTTACAAACGACGGTCCAAAACGATCCTTCTGGTTTTCCTTTTCCAGAGTCAACCTGGCCGAAACCTGGCCGCCGGTGCGATGCCGTGAAGCAATTCCGGAAATACCCGACAATTCGGAAAGGTCCACCGGGTCCAGGTTTAACTGGACCATCCCATCATTTAGTTTCATCTGTTTGTCATTGGACCAGTAAATACGGGCATTTCCGCGACCCGCACATTTGATCGGTCCCAATTGAAAACGAATCGCATCGACCAGACAATAATATATCCTGGGATCGCGGGCATCGGTCCAGGCATCCAGATTCAAGTCGAAAACACCGGAAATCCCCAGTGGTTTATTGAGTATATTTTTATAAATAACGCCAAGATTATCCAATCGGCTGCTGATATGAGTTTCAAGATGATTATTTTTTACTATGGTCTGCACATCAAAATCGGTCCAGCCGGAAAGGCCGTACTTCTGAATGAGTTGCTCCAGAGATGGATTAATCGCAAAAAGACTGTTGTCGGCGGCTATTCGGCCGGAAACATCAAAATCGAGTTTTTCAATCGGTCCGGTCCGCCAAGCCAGCCACGGCTCGACCCCCAGCATTTTTAACCATTTACTACCGGAAACGTTGCGAATTTTAAAAGACCCCTGATCTTTCAGCTTCAGAAAACTTTGTCCGAATCTGGATTCCAAGGCAGAGATTTTAAACGTCGGACCTTCGCCGTCTTCGGGCCTTGGTAAAGTCAAACCGCCTGTAAAAGTAGCGGGAATACCGGGAAGTTTTAATTCCCGGCCATCGAAGACAATTCCGGAATCTGTGCTGTCGATCTTCCACTGGATACTGTCGCCGGATGAATCGCTTGACCAATTACAACTGGCGGTCAGCTTGCCGTCGGCGTTGACGTGGTTGTGCAGCAATTTGGATAATCCGGGAAAGGCCGCAATGGTCTTATTGAGATCGCCGATTTGGATTTCGTAACGCCCGGAAATTTGGTCCCCCTTTTCCCCGCCCGTTGATGTCCGCGTCACCGCCAATTGGGAAACCAGGTCCTGCCATTTCAAAACACCGTCCAACGCATGACGCCGATGATCGGAATTAAATTTATAGTCCAAAGACCCAAACAGAGGAATCCCTGACGATTTATAAAAGACTTCCGGAAAATCAATCCTGGTGTTATCTGCCCCCACTTCCGTGTGCAGCCGAACCTGCCGGGGCGTCCAGCCGCTATCGGTCAACGCTAATTGAACGGCGCTCGACATTTTCATATCCGCATCGCCGCCAAACCGTTTGGCCCAACCCGTTTGTTTTAATTTCGGAGAGAGAGAAATCAAGTTTTCCAATCCATGAATGTCACCGGATAGATCACTGACAAAATCAAGCAGGAAGCGGCTGTTTTGATCCTTCGAAAACGCCCAGACGAGTTTGGCAGGTTTTCGATTCGCGATTTGGCCCCGGCCGCATTTGCCGGTGAAATTACACCACATCTGCGGCTGATCAGACCGCTCAGGCCAGAAAGTTTGCAAGAAAAATTCCGCTTTTTGCCCGATGGGTTTTACGAACCAGTCTTTGTACGATAACGAAGTCTCACTGGCCAGTTCCAATTTCACATCGGTTCGACCGATGTCTTCCTGTCCGTTGTATTCGATGCGAAAGGAAACCGGACCCGCCAGATTTACCGTCGAGAAAATGGATTTTAACGGTCGAATGTTGTCACCGACTTTTTCGATTTTGGATGTCTCGGCGATCATTTCGATCTGCCCCAGCCGGCGAATACTGTCAAGCCACGAAACCAGATCGTCCGCCGGACGCAATCCGGGAAGCTGACCTGAACCATGAACATTCAGGTTGGCAAAATTAAACTCAAACCGATCGACGGTCATCCACGGCCAACTGGATTGCTCGGCCCGAAGGTCAAGCGACCAGTTGAAAGGCACACCAGCGGATTTGGAAAGAAATTCCGACTGCCCGATGTCCACCGCGTCAGCCTTGACTGACGCCTTCAACTGATACGCCGGCGCCTTGGCGTTCCATTTGAAATCGAATCGGCAGGGACCGGAGATTTTACTTTGCGGACCCAGATAATTTTGCGCAGCCGGCAAAAGCAGTAACACCGACGACCCGTCAAACCCACCGGAGACGTTCGCCTCATTCATACTGAGTCCCGTATCGTCAATCCGGGCCAAAATCGTGCTTCGGACCTCCAGGGCGGAACTATTGATTTGAAGCTTTTCCAGCGAGAGGTTGCCCGTCACCGGATCATGGCTCCCGGTCGTTACCAGCCGCAATGGATCGATGCGCGTCGATTTTACCGCCCCACGCCTCTGAATTTCCAGCCCGCGAAACGTAGTATCTAATTGCCAGTTAAAATGCAAATCGGGAAATATTTTAAATATTAACGACCCGCCGCTTAACCCCTGCAATTTTGTCAAATCAAAGGCTTCGACTTTCTCCAGCCGAAGGGCGCCCAGGTTCACATCTTTCCAGACGCTCTTGATCGTACCGGCGAAACATTTTTGATCGTTTTGCTGGATAATTTGCATTTGACCATTAGCGGAAAAACTCCCTGCCTGGATCATCGGCGAAGTTTTGTCCGCACAATAATCCAGCCGGGCATCACCGGAAAAAGTCAGGGTTTGCTTTTGTGCCTCCACGACCAGCGTCGAGGGGAAAATGATATTATTTTTATATCCATCGGGCCAATTTAACCGAATCGCCAAATCGGAAATTTCTACCCGGCGGATTGGGAAATTGGGTGGATTCGTATTTCCGTTAAAAATGGAAAACAAAGGAATTTCCGATCCCTGAGCCAGTTCCACCGTTACCCCATCCAGTTTGACACCAGTAAGCTGCCGCCCAAATAAAAAACGGATCGGCTCAAACGGAATCCGAATCAGGTTTATATGAAGACTGGAATCGTTTTGTTTCGTCTTTAAATCCAGACCGCCCAACTCAAATCCCGATAGCCAGCCAAAATGAACATGCTCCACCCGAACTACGCTTTGGGTCTGCCCAGCCAGCCTATCGAGCAGAAGTTGCCTGACCTTATTTTCCGGAATGAGCGTAGGGCCAAGAATCCCCAAAATAATCACTATCGCCAAAACGGAAAGCACAACACGCAAAACTTTCCTGCGGCGACGAGATCGAGAAATTCCCTGACCACTGCCATTTTCCAGCCTTCGGATCATAAGCAATAGATTGTATTAACCCCCGATGTATTTCTCAAGGTTTTCCCCCGCTGATAACGCGTTTCTCGCGCTTCGCGGGTTGGACATTCAGCGTTCGTCATTCGACATTTTCTTTTCTGGAAAATCCCCACACCGGATTTGACATTTCATTTGATTGTCATTACCCCAACCGAAGAGGAAATTTGTCATCCACAACATTTGACAATATCTCGTGGATTGTTCATACTTACTTGTACGATGGATAAACCAAAATTGATTTTAGCTTCAGCTTCACCTCGACGGCGAGGGCTTTTACAAGAGGCCGGATATCGATTTGAGGTTATTCCGTCCAATGCTGACGAAGAACAACTTATTGAAGAAACGGTATCCCCCAGACAGGTCGCCGAAAAGTTGGCTTACCACAAAGCCAAAGACGTGGCGGATCGTTTATCAAATTCTGCCGTGGTCCTTGGGGCTGACACCATTGTGGTTTGCGAAAATCAGATACTCGGTAAAGCCCGCGATTCCGATCATGCTCGGCAAATGCTTTATATGCTCTCCCGGACGCATCATTGTGTGATAACAGGAGTAGCCCTGGTGGAAACGGGCACAAGTCGGCAATTAACAGATTCGGAAATATCCTGGGTCACCATGCGCCCGATGAGTGAACAGGAGATCGACGATTATATCGCCAGCGGCTCCTGGCAAGACAAAGCCGGCAGTTATGCCGTTCAGGAGGGCGCGGATAAGTTCATCGTCCGTATCGACGGCAGTTACACAAATGTAGTGGGTCTGCCGATGGATCTGGTCGGGCGGATGTTGAAACCATTCAGAATCGAAAGTGAGAGAAGGACAGAAACTTGAAACTACCTAAAATTGTCGCGCACCGCGGAATAAGCAGTTTATGGCCTGAAAATAGTTTGATCGCTTTTCAAAAGGCGATAGAGCTGGGCGCCGATAGTGTCGAGTGCGATGTGCGTCGGACACTGGATGGAAAACTGGTGGTTATACATGACCCGATGATTGATCGAACGACCACCGGAACGGGTCTGGTTTGTCGGATGACGCTCGATCAGATTCGGCAATACCCGTTGACCATGCCTGACGGGCAGGAGGGGAGTCGAATCTGTAAAGATCAGAAGACTCCGACTTTTGATGAATTTCTGGACCTGCTAGGACCAGCCGGAGTGGAATTGCGGATCGAGATTAAAGAAGCAGGTTTTGAAAAAAGTCTGGTTGAAAAAATTACGGATCATCATTTACAGGAACGGGCGACCTTGATTTCATTTTTACCGACAGCCCTCAGTATGGTCAAGCAAACGAATCAGTCCATCAAAACCTCTTTACTGACGCACCAATTTACTAATGTCCAATATAATCCGATACGGCATTTTCTGAATGGGGTGGATATTGAATTTGGTTCGGAACTGAATTTGGATATGTATAATCAGGCCCGTCGGGATGGCTTAACGTTGGATTTCTGGACGATAGATGACCTGGACCCGTTTCGCCAAGCCCTGAAGTGGGAACCGGATTACGTAACCAGTAATTTCCCCCAGCGATTGATGAAAGAATTGGGGCGGACCGTGCCGGATTGGGCGACGGAGCCTGGTGTTAGAAGTTAATGATTGACAAAACTCATCGAATTTACCCCCATCTGCCGATTATAATTACCATAGTGTAAACCTCTACGGAGATAATATGCCCAGAGAAAAAGGGATACGAAATATATTCGCGCAAATCGTCCTGGCGGCAATCCCGATCGTGTTGCTGGCTTTGGCGGGGCGTGTCGTATACATCAACTTGAAACTGGCTAACACCCAGAAACTACTGGAACGAGCCGATCATCAGCAGCAGGCATTTATACCTTTGCCCGCCGTTCGTGGAAAAATTTACGACCGACGAGGACGAATCCTGGCGGGTACAAAAATCGTTCCTTCCCTCTTTGCCGATCCCGCCCTCAACGACGATAAAATCTTAACCGCGGACGTGGTGGGGCAGCAGTTATCTATCAGCAAAGAATTAATTATTGATAAACTTAACAAAGACCCTTCGTCTCACTTTGTTTGGCTGGCGCGCGGTATCAGTGCTGACGACGCGGATGGTTTTTCAAAAGAAATTTGCAAAAAATTGGGATTGGGCATTTTTTACGAGCCGAAACGGATTTATACATCCGGAACGCTGGCAGGGCATGTTCTTGGATCTGTGAATATTGATGGTTGGGGCCAGGAAGGAGTTGAACTTTATGACAATAAAACACTCGCTGGGCAGGATGGGTATGAGCATTACATCCGCGATGCGGCTCGACGAAAAATATGGCTTATAAACTCTCAATGCAGGTCGCCGGTTAATGGACAAAATATCATTCTTAGCATTGATTCGGTTGTGCAGCAATTCACACAGAAAATTTTGGGTGCGACCTGTGAGCAATACCGTGCCGAATCGGGTGTTGCGGTTGTGATGGACCCTCGGACCGGTGAAATTTTGGCTTTGGCAAGCTGGCCTGAAGTTGATCCTGGCAATTTCGGTAATACCCCGCCCGATAAGCGTCGGAATCGAGTTTTGACTGATCCGTATGAACCCGGAAGTATTTTTAAACCGTTTATCGCCTCGCATGCCCTGGAAGATGGCGTTGTAAAAATGGAGGATACCTTTTTTTGCGAAAATGGAGCCTATACCGTAGGCCGTCGCACGCTGCATGACGCTCATAAAATGGGAACGCTGACGTTTCCGGAGGTCGTGATTCTTTCCAGCAACATCGGGATGGCCAAGATCGGTCAGCGGATGGGAAATGCGCGGCTTAACCATGCGGTGCGGTCTTTTGGATTTGGCAGAAAGACGGGAATCGATCTTCCGGGTGAGGATTATGGATTGGTCTGGCCGGCGGCCCGATGGACGAGTTTTAGTACGTGCAGCATTCCCATGGGTCAGGAAATCGCCGCCACGTCTTTGCAACTGGTGACGGCGTTTGCCGCCATAGCCAATCATGGAACACTGCTTCGCCCAAGACTGCTTCTTGCCGCCATTGACGAACGCGGCCAAGTGACCAAAGAACGGACAAAACCCGAGGTGGTCAACCAAGCCATTAAACCCGAAATTGCCAAAATTATGGTCGAACAGATTTTGCGCGGGGTCTGTGCGATTGGCACGGGCAAGAAAGCGGATATCCCCGGTTACCAGGTCTTCGGAAAAACCGGTACCGCTCAGATTGCCAAGTCGTCCGGAAAAGGAAAAGGGCATTTCGAGGAAAATGCGTATGTCGCCAGTTTCATGGGCGGAGCCCCGGCGAGTAATCCGCAGGTGGTCGTGATTGTCAGCATTCGTCGGCCTGATAAAAAAATCGGTCATTACGGCGGGACTGTGTCGGCTCCGGCGGTGAAGGAAATATTGCAGTCATATTTTGATTATGAGCAAATCCCACCGGTGGAAGCGGTGGACAATATGACAAAAAAAGCGGAAGAAAAAGGGGATTTTGGATTTTAGATTAAAGAGCCGCGACCGTAAGGGAGCGGGTATGGAGTTGGGTGATGTTGGCCAGAGAGTTGATTCTTAGGGCTTTGAATTTGTCCATGCCCACAGGCGTGGAAGATTTCGATGTTACCGGTATAACCGCAGATTCACGACAGGTGCAACCCGGTTATATTTTTGTCGCCGTGGCGGGTACAAAATTTGACGGAGCAAATTTCGCCTGCCAGGCAGTGGAAAAAGGGGCAAGGCTTGTCATCAGTCATCGCAAAATTGAAAATCTACCCCTGATCGTAGCGGAAAAGGTCAATCTGGCTCTGGCGAAAATGGCTTGGGCGTATTATGGAATCGACGAACTGCAAACTCAAGGAAAACTATCCCTGCATGGGGTAACCGGGACGAATGGAAAAACCACGTTTTGTTACATTTTTCAATATCTGGCCAATCAGTTCGGACGTAAATGCGCCCGATTTGGCACGATCGAGTATGATTTAATCTCCAAACGGCATGAAGCCTCGCATACGACCCCCGACACAATGCAGTTGGCAAGTTTGATCCGGCAGGCTTACGACAATGGCGCCGACAGTATCGTCATGGAAGTTTCCAGCCATGCCCTGGATCAAGGCCGGGCGGCGGGATTGAAATTTTCCACCGCCGCTTTTACCAATCTGACCGGCGATCATCTGGATTATCACGGAACGATGGAAAATTATCTTTCCGCGAAATTGCTATTATTTAAATCGCTGCCCGCTGACGGGTCGGCCATCGTGAACATTGACGATCCTGCCGCCAAAAAAGTTTTACAGGCATGTTCGTGCAAAAAAATCAGCTATGGAATTGATAGCAATGATGCGGACCTGGCGGCGAAGAATTTGGAATTAACCGCCGCAGGAACGAAAGGGACCATTCAATTTCATGGCCAATCGGTTCCGTTCAGTTCCCCCTACATCGGCAAACACAACGTTTATAATATCCTGGCCGCGGTCGGTTCGGTGGTCGCGATGGGGTTTGACTTATCACGTATAGCCGATCTGATAAAGACCATACCCACGGTTCCAGGCCGACTGGAGCGTGTGCCCAACGCAGAGGGTTTTGAAATATTTGTCGATTATGCCCATACCGACGACGGCTTGGTCAATGTTCTTTCCGCTTTAAAACCGTTGGTGACCAATAAATTGATTCTGGTCTTTGGATGCGGCGGCGACCGTGACCGGACAAAGCGTCCGCGCATGGCCGGAGTGGCGGAACAATACGCCGACACGGTGATCGTTACAAGCGATAATCCGCGGACGGAAAATCCGGATCGGATCATTCTCGAAATCATGGCTGGTTTCTCCTGCCATTTTCGGCCTGAGGTGCAAGTGGAACCGGATCGCGCCCATGCGATCCGAACGGCCCTGGATCAGGCGGAACCGGGTGATATCGTCTTACTCGCGGGCAAAGGACATGAGGATTACCAAATCATCGGCACGACAAAAATTCATTTTGATGATCGGGAAGAATGTCGGAAATGGCTTGCGGAGAAGAGCAGTGCCAAGTCGAGATAAAAAATATTTATTGTCATTGCGAGGAGCGTAGCGACGAAGCAATCTCCCTTGAATGCCGTCGGTGTCCATATGGGATTGCTTCGCTGTGCTCGCAATGACTTGTACTTTTTTTTATGCGGAAAATAGGGAATGAAGACATTGTTTTTGGATGAGATTCGTGATTGTCTGGGCGCCAGAGTTCAGAGCGATATCCCGCTGGTAAGCGTGACGGGTGTCTGTACGGATAGTCGGCAAATTCAAAGCGGAGATATATTTTTTGCCATTCGCGGACCGAATTTTGACGGGCATCAATTTATTGATCAGGTTTTCACCGCCGGAGCGTCGGGCGTGGTGGTGGAAAAGACGGCGGTGCTGCCGGCGAACGCGGATTTCAAACGAGTGCTGGTGGTGGACGATACCGTGACTGCCCTGGGGAAACTTGCCGCCTATTATCGCGATGAATTGGCTTGTACAGTCATCGCCGTGACGGGTTCGAATGGTAAAACGACGACAAAGGAATTAATCAGCCACATTTTGAGCAAGCGTCTTCGCGGCCAGCGATCAACGAAGAGTTATAACAATCACATCGGTGTGCCCCTGACGATCCTTTCCAGCGAAATTAACGATGAGTTCCTTGTGGCCGAGGTGGGGAGCAATCATCCGGGTGAGATCGATCATCTGGGAAGCATTGTGTGTCCCGATATCGCTGTGATCACCAATATCGGCGAGAGTCATCTCGAAGGTTTGGGCAGTATCGAACGGGTGGCAGCGGAAAAAGCATCCCTGACAAAACACGTTCGATCCGGCGGGGCGATTGTCGTCAACGGTGATCGGGAAATGTTGCTGCGGCTCATCAGCCATCCTCAGGCGATGGTGATCAGTTTCGGTGAGTCGGAAAATAATGACATGCGAATTAGTTCGCTCGCCGTCGAATCGAACTGCCTGCGGTTTGAGGTCAATAATCACTTTAAATTTGAATTGCCGGTTCTCGGACGGCACAACGCATTGAACTGTCTGGCGGCGATTGTTGTCGCCCGTCGCATGGGGTTTGAGATGGCCGATATCGCCGAAGCATTGAAAGATTTCAAATTGCCCGCCATGCGGCTTGAAGTTTTGCAAATTGGTGATAAGACGGTGCTGAACGACGCTTACAATGCCAATCCGGCCTCGATGAAATCGGCGCTGGAGACCCTCGAAAAATATCCCACAACCGGCCGGCGGGTGTTCTATTGCGGTCAGATGAAGGAGCTTGGCGAACAGTCGGAGCAGTTTCATCGAGACCTCGGCCGGCGGATCGGGTCCGATCACGTCGATGTCTTGATCGCCGTCGGAGAATATGCCAAAGAGGTTATACACGAGGCCGTTTCGGCGGGAATGCCCGCAAATCATGTCTGGGCTTTTCCGGACGTCGTCGAAGCGGGAAAAGAGTTGAAAAATATTATAAAATCCGGCGATTTAATTCTTGTCAAAGGCTCCCGATCAATGAAAATGGAGCAGTTAATCGAACGGATGAAGGAATAAGCGGTGTTATATCATTTACTTAATTGGTATTTTGCGGGAAAACCGTTGGCCTATCAGAACGTTATGTTCCGGTCGGCCATGGCGATCCTGACGGGTTTTTTGGTCGCCATAATAATCGGACCGTGGGTGATCCGAACGCTCCGCAGATTCAAAATCGGCGATGTGCCGGAATTTTATAATGAAGACGCCAATCGCCTGATGGCCGTCAAGGGGCAAACCCCGACGATGGGCGGGGTAATCATTCTCGCGGGGATTTGCGTCGGTACGTTGCTGTGGGCGAAGATGGGGAATTTCTATGTGGACATGGGTTTGTTTTGCCTGCTCTGGCTGGGATTGCTCGGAATGTCGGATGACTATTTGAAACTGACCAGCGCCCGACGCGGAGGAGGGCGCGACGGTCTGAAAATGTGGGAAAAGATGGTTTTTCAGGTCGGGCTGGGAGTGGTCCTGGCCTATTTTATTTTCAAACACGGCGCCATGAACTGGGGGCCGGTGGATAATCAAGGTCCGTTCAATCAATTAACCCTGCCATTTTACAAACATGGTCTGTATCTGCCGATCTGGGCGTTTTCGCTGATTGCGGTTTTCGTAATCACGGGAACGAGCAACGCGGTGAATTTGACCGACGGAATGGACGGTTTGGCGGGCGGGTGCATGGCGCTCGTGGGTTTTGTGTTTATGATTCTATGTGTTTGCAGCGGAGACGCGAAATGGGCGAATTATCTTCTGCTTCCGCCAATCCCCCAAGCCGATGAATTGGCCATCATGTGCGGGGCTTTGGTCGGATCATGTATCGGTTTCCTCTGGTATAACGCCCATCCCGCCACCGTCTTTATGGGCGATACCGGTTCTCTGGCGATGGGCGGGTTTATCGGTTATGTAGCCATCGTTACGCGTCAGGAGTGGATGCTCTTTGTCGTCGGCGGTGTCTTTGTCATCGAAGCCATGAGCGTCATCCTGCAAGTTGGATATTTTAAAACGACCGGCGGCAAACGATTATTCCGAATGTCCCCGATCCATCATCATTTTCATTTGAAGGGTTGGCCTGAACCGAAAGTGGTGGTTCGATTCTGGCTGGTGGCGATGATCTTCGCCGTCCTGGCCATGATTTCGATTAAATTACGGTAATGTATATCTATGAAAAAAGAACAACTATCTATCGAATCTCCGTTACCACTGCGTGGATATGTATTGATGCTCCAGGGATTGGTCCTGGCTCTGATGGGACTCGGAATGGTCATGATCTATTCCGCCCAGGGACGCGTGGACAAACCACCCCTGCACGATGAATTCTTAAATTCACCCGCCGGCAAACAAATTATTTTCGCCGTCGTCAGCGTCATTATGATGGTGATATTTTCCAGAGTCGATTACAACCGGTTTCGGATGGGTGAAAATAAAATTCGTTTCATCGGACTCTGGCTGGTCATTCTGGCCGTCATCCTGCTTGTGGCCGTGCATGTGCCCAAGATCGGATTGGAAATCAATGGATCGAAACGATGGTTAAAATTCGGTCCGGTAACGTTTCAACCATCGGAATTCGCCAAGCTGGCCCTGGTGATCTATCTGGCGGGCAAATTGACCGATTCGATGTTTCCGAAAAAAGAATTTTTCCGGGGTCTGATCCCGTTATGCTTTGTTATCGGGATCGTCTGTGCCCTGGTCGGAACGGAAGATTTGGGAACGGCCGCCGTGATCGCGGGGGTGAGCGTTTTAATGCTTCTGGTGGGTGGGGTTCGGGTTTGGCATCTTATTTTACCAGTCATTCCCGGCCTGCTTGGTTTTGTCGGATTGATTATAGCCAAACCCTATCGCCTTCAGCGAATTACCACGTTTCTCGATCCCTGGAAAGACCCGCAAGGGACCGGTTACCACCCCATTCAATCCCTGATCGCCATTGCCACCGGCGGGTGGTGGGGGCGCGGACTGGGTGAAGGAATTCAAAAATACGGCTATCTGCCGGAAGACACAACAGATTTTATCTTTTCAATCATTTCCGAAGAATTGGGAATGGTGGGCGGAATTGCCGTTTTGGGAATCTTCGCGGTGCTCATAATTGTAGGCTGGCTGATCTATCGTCAATCCAAAGACGATTTCGGAAAAATGCTCGTCTTCGGCCTGATCGGAACGATCGGCCTGCAGGCGGTAATCAACGTCGCCGTTGCCACAGTCTCCATGCCCACAAAAGGCATTGCCTTACCCTTCGTCTCCGCCGGCGGCAGCGGCCTGCTCTTCGCCGCCATCGCCATAGGCCTGATCAGCAGTGTAAGCCGATATTCCGAATACGAATTACTGAACGAAGATTCATCGTAATCTGGTCATCCGATTGGCTGACATTGTCTTCGAGGCCATGTCTTTTCTTCATTTTTACTTTTGATATTTTCATCTTTCATTAAAGCCATCCTGAAATTCGTATATCCTGGGTGGGGGACCGTGTTCCCACCGCCAATACAGGCTAAAGGAAATGCTGATATTAGCCGATGTACCTCCGTGAAGGCTTTGTCATTTTTAAAGTATTGCCTTTGAAAACTTTGATGGGAGATAGTTGAAATGAATATCAGTAATATTTCCACAAGTCCGATGCACACTACCCCTGCTAAACCCGAAAAGACAAAAGTTCCAACGGTCAATACAACGACCGATAACGAAATTTCAGCTCAGGTACCTGCCGGCGAAGAAACCTCCGAGCAGGGAACAGAATCAAAAGGTGTTCTCCGATTGTTAGCAGAAGGTCATTTTAAACCGGTGGCCGACGTTCGGCTGCGGATTAACTTCTACGAAGAATTAGCTCAACAGTCTAATGCAAATACTTCCGAACAAGTTACAGCCTTGAATACGAAAATAATGAATGACATTTCCGGGCTTATGGCTTCCGTGCCGGGTTCTGATTCCCAGCAATTTACCGATGCCAAGAATACTCTCGAACAAGCTTTATCTTCTCAACAATCCATTAGTCCAGATGCCCAGACCCAAACAAAGAAAGCATTAGACGAATTTCTGGCAGCCGTAAAAGAAATATTTACTCCCGCACCAATACCACCTGCGGAGGAAACTGAACCCTCGCAAGATACGAGTCTATTATCGGACGTACCCCTAACTACGGAAGCGGCAAGTGATACCGGGGAGAATCTGTGGCTTAGCTCGCTACAGCAAATTATGGACACTTATTTTCAGAATTTATCTAAAATATCCTCGGATAGCCAGGACAGTATGGAAATCCAACCTGCTGAAAATGTTTCCGGCAAGGCTTATGCCAAGTTCCTCGGAATATACAATTCATTAATAGACACAAGTGCTTGATTTGGTAAAATAATCCTATTTCATCTTACTGAACGGCGCAAGACATAAGAAACCAGTCTTTTCTTAAATTGCTTCACGTAATAATAACTATCAGCTATAATACGATGGTATGCAATACTGCCTTTTGGAAAAATGGAAAAAGAGATTTGCATAACGGACGGGGTAATGTATAATAAAAATGATAATTGGGGTAAAGGAGTGAAACATGAAGAAGATTTATTTGTCGAAAACTGTCGCTGTTTTTATATCTGTTTTTGGGCTTTCAAGTTTCTTTGTCGGCTGCGGAAACAACCCTTTGTTGAGCGGAGCGGGAACCGTTAGTGTAAAGCTTGTGGACGCGCCTGTCAGCGGATACAAAGAAATCAACATTCACGTACTGCGGGTCGAGATCGCTCAGGGCGGGCAGGACAATTCCAGTTGGGTTACACTAGGGACGCCCGACGTTACGGTGAACCTGCTGACGTTGACAAACGGGGTCAGCGAGACCCTCGTGCCAGGTACCAGTCTTGCCGCCGGTCATTATGGGCAAATGCGACTCATCCTGGGCTCGGGCAATACTGTCAAACTGGCCGACGACAGTGTTCATGATTTGACTGTTCCATCCGGTTTAAAAACAGGGATCAAGCTGATTGTCAATTTTGACGTCGTTGCCGGGACCACCACGGACGTATTCATCGACTTCGATGCCGCCAATTCGATTCATCTTAACCATACAGGTCATTCGGACAAATACATGCTGAGGCCGACGGTCCGTGCGTTTAACCGAGTCCTGACCGGCTCAATTTCTGGCAGACTAACCGAATCCGACAATGGAACCGCGCTGGCCGGGGCAATCGTAACTGCCCAGACAATCGAACAAGATAACGCGACAATTGTCCGGTCCGCGATTACCGACGATAACGGAACGTACCTGCTGGACCTTCTTCCAATTGGTGCGACGTATTACGTTGTAAGCCAGCCTGTGGTTTCAGGCGTTGCCTACAAAGCAAAGACCAGCGATGCTATCAGCCTGACCGAACAAGCTCCAACGGCCATCTACAATGCCGCTTTCGAACCAACCAACGCTACCGGTCAGGTCACGGGCACAATAACGCCTACGGCAGGAGACAACGATAGCGATATCGTTAACCTGACCCAGAGTTTGATGGTCGGGGGCAATGCAAAGCTCTTTATTGTCCGGACCGCTGTCCCGGTGATCTCGAATTCCGACGAGACGTATACAATGGACCTGGTGCCAGAGGATAACTACACGGCCCAGGCCACCCGCGTGACCACCAGCGACAACGGTACTACGGTTCAAAAATCGTTATCCACTCCCGCAGTCGTTACGTCGGGAAACGTGGTCGCCGCCGACCTGCAGTTTTAAATTCTAAAATAGAATTCCGGGGATCCCTTTGGCAACGAATTTATTGAGAAACTTTTCGTTGTCAACCCGCTTAATCCTTTTTAAGATGTGAAGATACTATTTTTCGAAAAAAGGATGTTTTCGATGGCGAATTTTCTTTTGGCGGGCGGTGGAACCGGGGGGCATATTTACCCAGGATTTGCCGTGGCGGAAGCCTTAGCCGACTTGGACCCTTCGGCGAGAATCGATTTTGCATGTACCACTCGGCCTATCGATAAAATGATCCTTGAACCCTGGCATGGAGAAAAAATAGTTCAGCCGATTCAACCGTTCAGCCTCCGACCAATCGGTTTCTTAAAATTTAATCTCGCCTGGTGGCAAACAAAAAAACAGATTCGGGAATGGTTGAAAAAAAATGAGATTGCCGCCGTGCTCGGTCTTGGCGGATTTGGATCAGGAGCGGCGGTTTATGAAGCTTCAAAATTAGGGTTGCGGACCGCCTTTTTGAACCCTGATTACGTTCCAGGCCGAGCCAATCAGTGGTTAAGCAAATATTCAAATAAAATATTTGTCCAGTGGTCAGGAACGCAGGAATATTTTAATCGACCGGTGGAGGTGGTCGGCGTGCCGCTGCGAAAATCAATTTGCAGTTTGGCAGGGAGTGGGCGCACGGTTCTTAAAACACATGGTTTACAGGAATTTGGATTATCACCCGATAAAAAGACTCTGGTCATCACGGGCGGTTCGACGGGGGCGAGAAGTTTAAATGAGGCGGTGGTCAAAGTGATTACCGATCTGGCGGACCAAATGGCCTCTGGTTGGCAAGTCCTGCATATTACCGGCAACAGCGATTTTGACCGTACACGGGAGGCGTATTCGAGTGTTAAAAATTTAATAACCGTTCAGACTCCGATTGTGCCACGGTCGGCTTGTCCGACCGTGCTCTTGGGACACGGCTGGGCAAGCCAGCCGTGGCACAATGGCGGAGAAGCAGAACGGTTACAAAATTTATTTGTCAAGATTCTCCCGTATTCAAATAGAATGGACTTAGCCTGGGCGGTGGCGGATTTGGCCATCTGCCGGGCCGGAGCGATAACGCTGGCGGAACTGACCACCGCGGGGATCCCGGCGATTTTGCTCCCATATCCCTTCCACCGCGACAATCACCAGGCAAAAAATGCCAACGTTTTGGTTCAGGCGGGAGCGGCGATCATGGTTGACGATGATAAAATCGCAGGTCTCCAAACCGTGGAACAATTAAAACAAGCGGTCCAAAATATTGTCTTTGATGACAGCCAGCGGTTAAATATGGTAAAAGGCGCAAAGACTCTTCAGCAGGTCGATGCTGCCGAAAAGGTATCACGATGGATGATCGGAAAATGAAATTCGCAGGCCAAATTTGCTGGGACCGCTTCCGGCTGGACTTTTCCGGCAGAACGCTGGTCATGGGGATATTAAACGTTACACCGGATTCCTTCAGCGATGCCGGAGAATATTTTTCCCTCGAGTTGGCTATCGTCCGAGCCATGCAAATGGTGGACGAAGGCGCGGACATTATTGATATCGGCGGAGAATCCACCCGGCCAGGTTCCCAGCCGACGCCGGTTATCGAGCAAATCCATCGGGTCGTGCCCGTGCTGGAAAAAATCGCCGGCCAAATCAATGTTCCGATCAGCATTGATACTACCAGCAGTCAAGTGGCCCGGGCGGCGATTGACGCGGGCGCGAGTATCATCAATGACATAAGCGCCTTGCGGTTTGATTCTAAAATGGCACATCTCGCCGCGGAAGCAAATGTTCCGGTGATCCTGATGCATATGCAAGGAACGCCCCAAACGATGCAGGAAGCTCCCTATTATGAAGAGGTGGTCAGCGAAGTAAAAACATTTTTGCAGGAGCGGATGGATTTTGCCGCGAGAGCCGGGCTTGACCGATCAAAATTAATCATCGACGTCGGTATCGGGTTCGGCAAACGCTTTGAGGATAATATGACGGTTTTGTCGCGGATCGAAGAATATTTCGATCTGGATCGACCGGTTATGGTAGGTCATAGCCGCAAAGGATTCATAGGAAAACTGACAGGTCAACCGGCAGGTGATCGCGACCAGGCCTCGCTGGCGATCGGCGCCGTTCTCGCCGGCAAGGGTGTGCATATCCTCCGCGTCCACGAAGTAAAATATACCCGTCAGGCTTGTGAAATAATCTGGAAACTCCAGCAAGGGAATTTTGATGCTGAAAGATAGATCCAAATTGACCACCGAAAAACGAAACGTTCGAAGCCGTGATATGGACCGGCGATCCACGCTCCAAATCGTGGAAATCATTAATGCTGAGGACGCTCTGGTCGCTCCCGCCGTGGCCAAAGAAAAAAAACAAATCGCCGCCGCGGTGGATTTGATCGTCTCGTGTTTTCGGCAGGGGGGGCGGCTCTTTTATGTCGGAGCCGGGACGAGCGGACGGCTGGGAGTGCTCGATGCCTCCGAGTGCCCGCCGACTTTTGGGACAAATCCGTCGATGGTCCAGGGGATCATCGCCGGAGGCCGACGGGCGCTCGTGCGGTCGGTGGAAGGCGCGGAAGATCACGAAGAAATCGGTGCCTCTGCCCTGGATAAAAAACACATCAAACCACAGGACGTGATTGTCGGTATCGCTGCCTGCGGGGTTACTCCTTTTGTCGCCGGAGCCATCAACCGCGCCCGTCAAATCGGAGCTAAAACCATTTTTGTCACCTGTGCTCCGGAAGCCAAAAAGTATATCAACGCGGATATCATTATTAATCCGGTGGTCGGTCCGGAAGTGGTTACCGGCTCGACGCGGATGAAGGCGGGAACCGCGACCAAACTGGTCTTGAATACATTAACCACGTCCGCCATGATAAAGCTGGGGAAAATTTATGGTAATCTTATGGTCGATCTCAAGGCCACCAACACCAAACTTCGAGATCGATCCGAAAGAATCGTGATGGCCGCCACCGGTGTCTCGCGGCCCCGCGCCAGAACACTCATCAAAAATGCGCAAGGTCTGGTGAAAGTCGCCATTGTGATGTATTTAAAAAAAATCGGTTTTGACGAAGCAAAAAATGTTCTTGCGGAATGTGACGGATTTATTCACCGATCAATTTGCGAATAATCAATTCCCGACCGGTAGCAAGGGCGGGTCCTGAATTCTCAGCCGGGATATTCTGGCCGGGTTCGATGATGTTGATTTCCACCTTGGTGCCTTCGAAAGATGTGCTTTCAAAAACATGCTCGAAACTGTGAAGGAGAAATTCCGGATCGACGGCGTGGAGCATGCCGATATCAAGAATTAAATGGGTTACTTTGGACAGGTTGTTCTCGCGGGCGACTTTTTCCAGTTCAGGCCAGATATCGCGGGCTAGTTGGTGTTCGTGCATTTCGATTCGGTCCTCTGAGATAAACAAGCGAGTAAGAGTTTATCTTTTTGATCCATAGCTGCTTCGCCGGTCAGGGCCTTTTGGAACTGCTGACACTGCGAGGTCCAGTTTTCCAGTGCCTGGCGAAGATGGTTGAGCAAATGGGGCAACGCGTCGTTCAAAGGTTGGCTTAATCGCTCCGATTGGTCGATTGTTTGCGGCTGAATGGCGAAAATGACGGTGGGTGGGCGGGAAAAGAATTTTTCCGCGTACCACAGGGTCTGGGCAAAGTCCAAATCGTGCAGCGTAAACGCGATGTCCTGCTTGCTGGCGAGTTGGGAAGGGATGATCCACTGGTGAGAACCAGGGGTTAGATTCATCTGTGCGGAATCGACGGCCAGTACGGCGGAAGCATCATCGAACCAGTTGAGCAATCGCAGACCTCCGACTCCGGCGTCGATTAATTCAACCAGCGGAGAAGGTGAAAGCTCGCTGGTCAATTCTTTGACTAATCGGACACCGATCCCGTCGTCGCCTCTCAGAATATTTCCCAGGCCTAATACGGCCAGACGGTCTTTTTTCATCTTTCGTTTTCCATGCCCGGCCTTTGCCGGTCCCTTCGCAAGAAGATATTCCTATTAAAACAAGACCAGGCAATTTTGACAAGCCAAAACCGCCCACTTATGGTGGCTTTTAGCCACCGGTAGGAAGCCTCAAATGACTAAAAGCAGACTTCTAAAACTGGCAGCAAGCTTACTTTTATCAGAATCAGCCTTACGCAAAAACCGGAATACTTACCTCGACTAAAAAGTCCTCTACTGCTGGGTTAAGCGGCTTTACTTCGACTAGAGCATTTCAACATTTATCGTACATCATTACCGTCCAACTGTTTGATTTTGAAAATTTGGTAATTCTTTAAAAATGGGTGTAATCGATTTGAAATCCGTTTGTGATTTTGGCCATGATGTCTTATTTGCGATGAGGTATCTGGCTGATGAACATCGGACGCCCCGTCTTTTCGCAGGTCATGGACTTTCTTCCGCTGCACGAATTTCGAAAATGCGTCAGACAGTACAACGGCGATGCCGTTATCGAACGTATCTTTGTCCGAAGTGTGCAGGCATCAACACCCCGGCCCCATTCCCATTTTTCAGGATATTTCCTTGCGGCTTTTCCAGGGATTCATGTTCATTCGTGGAAGACCGTTTTAGTGTCATAATGCTCGTGGATGATGACAATGGGTATTAAATTGGGCAAGATACTCCTCTATGGGTTGCAACTGAAAGGTTTTTACAACGTCCTTGACGGTGAATTCCGAGGAAAGCGATTCCAGGGCGAAGCGGACGTTGTCCTGGTCGAAATCCAGTTTGATTTTTGAGCCGTACTGCCGCAGGATTGTTTCGATTTTTTGCTGATTGCCGTCCAGATGGAAAACCTTTTTATCGAAATTAACCATCGCTGTATAGACCGGGACTCCAAAGCCGAATCGCAAGGTTTCGTGCCGATAACCACCCTCCACGACTTGACGGCCCAGACAATCGATGATTCGGCTCCAGGCGGGATAGGCAATGACAAAAGGAGTTTGCAGTGACAGTGCGTAATAATTGGCCTGATGTCCGCCGGGGAACAGGGATGGACAGAGAAAGAGGTCAACGCCGGCGGCTTTCTGACGCTCAAAGAGGGGTTGAAAATTCAGGTCAAAGCAAATACCTCCGCCAATTTTAAGGCCTTCCCATTCGATCGGGTTTTGAATACCGCCGGGGATCACCCCTTCGTTTAATTCCATCCGAGTGGGATAGGTTTTGATATATCGCCCGAGAACTGTTCCGGTTGGGGAAATCAGATAAAAACAGTTTCGCAAACCGTCCTTTTCACGGACTAGAACTGGAATGGTCAGGGCGATATGATGGGTGGAGGCACATTCCAGAAGCACGCGGCAGGTATTTTGCCAATCATCTAATGCGAGTTGTTGGAGCGTCATAGCTCGGGGATTATCCGGGCCGTCACCACAATACCAATTGATCATTTCGGGCAGGACGGCAAGATCGCTGCCCATTCCCGCGGCCAGACCGATCCATCGGCAGGCTTCGGCTAGTTTGTCCTGGAAACGGTCAAAATCGCGGTTCGATAACGCAATGGCGGATATTCGTTTTATATTCATGGTTTTTATATTTCATCCATATTAACTTTTCGTCCTTCTTTGGCCGATTTGATGGCGGCAAACGCGATGCGGGTGGCCAACACAGCGTCGTTGACACTGCAGACCACCGGCCCGGAGCCGAGGATTTCATCCACGAAACGATCTATAGCATGGGCGTGGCCTTTGTCCGGTTCAGCGGTAAATATCAACATCGTATCCCCTTTGTCCGCCGCCTCCAGGCAGGCGGCCTGTTTTTTGGCCAGCCAACCCAATAGTCCGCCTTCGGTTCCGAGGTGGGGATGCCGGTCGTTAAGCATGGGGTAAATGGTACGCACCGGGGCATCCTGGATGCCTGCGGTTCGCACCTCGAGCATGTGGTCCACGACAACGGCTGCACCCTGACCGAAAATTTCGTAGAGTTCTTTGGGATATCCAAAGGTGCCATTGGCGCACATCAGCAGCGTGGCCAGTTCCCCCGTCTTGTAACGAACGATGACACTATGATTGAGCTGTCCGGTTTCCATGGCACAAATATCTAGCGGTTCCGCGGCCAGGAACCAGTTGCACAGATCGGTAAAATGGGTCATCTCAAACAGCATCGGCCCGTGCGGAGCGTGATTCTTATCAAAGACCCATTTTTTCCAGCTGTGCCAGTCGTCGTTGATTCTGACCAGCATGGAAGCCACGCCGTCGTCTTTCAAATTGGGTCGATCCGGTCCTTCCCGATCAAAACGCCATTTACAGGGTTTGGGGTTTTCTATGTGGGCGCGAAAGATATGGTGGGCGTCGAGCATGGCCGGCGAACTTCGCCGATTGTGTCCGACACAAAAAGGAATTCCAGACTGGTTGACAATCTTTTGAATCTCATACATCTCGTCCAGGTTTTGAGCCAGAGGTTTTTCACAGTAGACGGGTTTTCCCGCCTCCGCGGCGGCTCGGATGACCGGCAGGCGCATTTTTTCCGTGGTGGCCAGGCAAATCGCCTGGACTTCGGAATTATTTATTGTGGCTAGATAATCCTTGGAAATATTCAACGCCCCGTGTTTCTCGCTGCATTCCGTCAACGCATCATCCGAAAGATCACAGCAGGTATGGAGGGCGGTTTTTTGCGAACGGGCGATATTGGGAATATGCTGGCTGCGAGCCAACATACCACATCCAATGACGGCGAAATTCAGTTTGGTTCTCATATCAGCGTTTTACCTTGAGCAAAAATATTTTATTTCTAAAGATTTTTAATGATAAATGTTATCTAGTTTTTAGTCAAGGTTCTATCGAAGACGAGCTTTTTGCGATGTTGATTTTTTTCGATCGGCTTTGGGGTTTCCTAATATATGTTTAAGCCCTGCAGGTTGCATAACGACAAGGTTTCGCAGCGTCTAAACTGTTAGCTGCCTATTTTTCA